>ERZ779876.492-NODE-492-length-43485-cov-5.666590_pt1 | contig 43485 bp, 37 predicted proteins | sample MGYA00511068_ERZ779876 | MGnify/ENA primary metagenome ERZ779876 (study PRJEB29588, sample SAMEA1970858) | human gut metagenome | biome: human gut; feature: human-associated habitat; material: faeces | place: Denmark | collected 2008/2010 ...
TTGCAAAATAAACTATAAAATTCCATTAGTCATAAAACGGAACTCAAAACCTTTTAAAAATTCGGGTTTATAGGCACGATTACGCCCCTATTTTTAATTTTACTATCCACAGGTCCGTTCCGCCGAACGAGCCGCCGACGTCGGCGGAAGTGCCCTTCGAGCAGGCGGCGACATAGAAATCGTCGTCCGAGCAGGCAAGACGCGGATTGCTTTCGTTGCCCGAGCCGAAGCGCAGCGAGCACGAGCCGCGACTGCCGACTACGCCGAGCGCGTCGCCCGTGGTGCCTGCGAACAAGCCCCAATCGCCGCCGGAAATAAAGTCGGTTACGCCGGACAGCGAGCCGAGAGCATTAAGCCGCCGCTGCACTTTGAAGCCCGAATCGTAGGCGAGCGCAACCGAAGCTTCGCCGCCGAAGAACCCGACGTAATAGGTATTGTCGCAGTAGCCGATGGTCGCGGAGAGCGGCAGGGTTGCGCCCTGAAAAATCACGGTTTTTTTGGAAAAATCGTCGCCGACAATCATGAGCGCGCCGTCTCCGCCCTCGTAAATCGCGGCAATCGCCCAGCCGCCGCTTACCGGCGCTACGGCAGAAGCGCGGTAAGCGCCGCCCTTGTCTATGTAGGCGAGCACGGGTTCGGGGCGTTCGTCGCACGTCGCCGCGCCTGTGTGACGGCTCAAATCCGACACCGCGTTGAAAAACACGGCGTAAGTCTTGCCGACTTTGAAAAGGTCGACGAATTCCAGCGAGTAGGGCGAGGAAATCATGCGCTCGTATACGCGATTGAGCGAAAAATCGAACGTTCGCAGAAACAACTTCTTCTTTACGAGCGGCGAGTGCGTGACGCTCGTGACCAGCGCATAGCCCTCGTCGGTCAGCCGCAGCGCGGCAAACTCGCCGTCCGTTTCGGGAGCGGTAGCCGTCACCTTGCCGTCATAGCCCATAAGCGCGAGTGAAACGCCGTTTTCTCCGCCCAGCGCGAGCAAAAAACCGCCCTCGGCAAGCGTTACGCCGACGATTTTCCGCTCGGACGGTCGGTAAAAGTCCAGCGTGGTCAGGGTTTCGTCGAGCTCCGCCACGAACGCGCCCGAGCCGCCGTCGGCGTCGCAGTCGGTCGAGGTCGTATTGCCGAAAACGAACACGCGCCCGTTTGTCGCGATAACGTCCACAAGGCTCTCGTCGCCGCTGCCGCCGATATTGGTTTCGAGCTCGAGCGCCGCCGCCGTCGATTTTCGAGCCGCACGCGAGCGTGAATACTCGGGCTCGGATGGCTTCTCGTCGGTCGCCGCCGCGTTATCGGCATTTGCCGGGAGCGAGCTCTCGTCCACGGGCGCGGCAGACCTGCCGCCTAACAAAAATTGCGCCCCGATTGCGAGAATCAGTACGATTAACACGAGGTCCAGCACGAGAATGGTGCGGACCTGCGCTTTGTTCAGTTTCATTTCACATTTCCTCCGTTATTCGTCGCGGTTCGCCGCAAATCGAATTACGGAATAATTATAGCACGCAAGCGCAGATATGCGTCGCCGTCGGCAAAACACGCCATTTATCGCGCTTATTCGGCGTAACGCGTCAGGATTTTCGCGATTTCCGCCGTGCCGTCGACGTGCGGCAGCCCCGAGCAAGCCGCTTTAAGCTCGCTTCGCCGCCCGTAAGCCTCCGTTATCGCCGCGGTCAGTGCGCGGGGCGAAAGCTGCTCCTGCGGCAGTACGGTAATCGCGCCGCGCGAAGCAAAGTACGCGGCGTTGTCCACCTGGTCGCCGCGCGAATTGCCCTTTGGCAGCGGAACCGCCACCGACGGGAGCCCTAACGCCACAAGCTCGAACAGCGTGTTCGCGCCGCCGCGCGACAGCACTACGTCCGCCGCCGCGAAAAAATCGGGCATGTTGTCGGCGAACTCCTGCTCGTAATAGCCGCTTCGTTTTATCCCCGAAAGGTTGCCGCGCCCCGTAAGATGCGCGACGTCGAAACGCGCCGTAAGCTCCGCGAGCGCGCCCGTCACCGCCTCGTTTATCGCCCTCGCGCCTAACGAGCCGCCCGTCACGAGCAGCACGGGCTTTTGCCCCGAAAAGCCGCAGATTTTCAGTGCCGCCGCCTTGTCGCCGCGGTAAAGCTCGCGCCGTAGAGGCGCGCCCGTGCACGTCGCATTACGGAGCCCCGAATCGAACGCCGTGAGAAAGCGCGCGCAGCGCTTCGTCGCCAGCCTGTTCGCAAGCCCGGGCGTAAGGTCGCTCTCGTGCAGAACGACGGGGATATTCTTCGCCGCGAGGCATACGGGCAGCGCGACGTAACCGCCCTTTGAAAATACTACGGACGGCTGAATTTCGGCGAGCAGCCGCTTTGCCGCGCGCACGCTCTTTGCAAGGCGAAACGGGATTAAGAGGTTTTTCGGGGTCAGCGAGCGCACGAGCTTTACGCATGGTATTTCATGGTAAATCACGTCGCGGCAGGCGGTTACGAGCCGTTTTTCCATGCCGCCCTCCGAGCCGATATAATGCACCTCGAAGCGCGGCGTAAGGTAGGGCAGAAGCGCGAGATTGGGCGTGACGTGACCTGCCGTGCCGCCGCCCGTGAGTATTATCTTTTTCATTGACTTATTCTCCGATTTCCTGTATAATCGTAATATATGCAGGGCAAAGCGTTTCTATTTGCAAAACCCGTTACAAAAAAGCCGAAACGCGACTGTCAGGGAAAAGTCGGAGGATTATTATGAAAAGAGAAGAGTTTACCGCGTTCGACGGCAAAAAAATCGCAATCGCGGTGTGGGACGAGGCGGAAAACCCCAAAGCGGTGGTGCAAATCGTGCACGGCATGGCCGAGCATATCGCGCGCTATGACGAGTTCGCGCGGTTTCTCAATTCTCGCGGCTACATCGTGGAGGGCGACGACCACCGCGCCCACGGACTGACCGACCGCGACGCGCTGGGGCTTGCCGGCAGCGGCGACCTTTTCGAGAACACCGTGCGCGACGAGCGCGACCTTACCGCCATGCTGAAATCGCGCTACGGACTGCCCGTAATACTCTTCGGGCACAGCTACGGCTCGTTTCTCTCCCAGCGTTACCTCTCGATTGACCCCGGCGAGCTTACCGCGGCGGTGCTCTGCGGCAGCGCGTACATGACCGGCGCGCCCGTAAACTTCGGCTACGCAATCGCGCGCAGAAAGGTGAAGAAACACCGCGATGAGGAGGGTAAAATCTTCGCGTCGCTCACTTTCGGCAGCTACGACAAGAAATTCGGCGAGGGCTTGGGCGGCTGGCTCAACCGCGACGCCGAAGCGGTGGGCAAGTACAACGCCGACCCCCTGTGCAATTTCACCTGCTCCAACGGCTTTTACTATCCGTTCTTCAAGGGGCTGAAATCGATTAAAAAGGCAAAGCACGAGCGTTTGTCGCCCGACTTTCCGCTGATGATTATCTCCGGCTCCGACGACATGGTGGGCGGCAGAGGCAAGCTCGTCCGTAAGCTCGACAAACGCTATCGCAAGTTCGGACTCAGCCCGAAAACCAAGCTGTACGAGGGCGGCAGACACGAAATACTGAACGAAATCAACCGCGCCGAAGTGTACGCCGACGTCGCCGCATTCCTCGACGACGTTATGAGTAAACGCGGCTGAATATGATTTAACGCGAACGGGCGCTTCCGTCACAACTACGACGGAGGCGCCTTATTTTACGGATAAAAGTATAATTATACATAATTAGCGTATAATTATGCAATAATTGAACGCTAATGCGTTTTGTTGCGATTTTTCTTGAAATAATCGAATAAAAATACATAAAAACGGGCTTAAACGATTGTAAAAATTCGCGGAATATGGTACAATTATTCGGTAAACTCGATAAGCGCGCCAAGCGGCGGACTCAGGCTTGTTTTGCGTCGGCGCGGAAGGAACGGAGGAAACATGGCAGGGAAAGATTACAACGCAAAGGATATACAAATCCTCGAGGGGCTTGACGCGGTCAGAGTGCGCCCGGGCATGTATATCGGCTCGACGGGAGCGAGAGGACTTCACCATATTCTGTGGGAAATCGTCGACAACGGCATGGACGAGGTGGCGAACGGTTACGGCGACACTATCCGCGTAACCGTGCACGCCGACGGCTCGGTCAGCGTGGAGGACAACGGCAGAGGCATACCGGTAGACATTCACCCCACGATGAAAGTGAGCGGCGTGGAAGTCGTTTTCACCCAGCTTCACGCAGGCGGCAAGTTCGGCAACGACAACTACGCGCACTCGGGCGGTCTGCACGGCGTGGGAGCGTCGGTCACCAACGCGCTGTCGCGGTGGCTTACCGTCGAGGTTTTCAAGAACGGCACGACGTACAAGATGGACTTCGAGAGCCGCGAGGATAACGGCAAAGTGCACGGCGGACTTGTAAAAGAGCACCTTTTCGACACAAAGCAAAAGTCCGACCACACGGGCACGCGCGTGACTTTCATGCCCGACGACCGCATTTTCGAAACGATTAAATTCAATACCGAAACGATTTCGCGCAGGCTCAAGGAGCTGGCGTTCCTTAACCGCGGCGCGCACATCTACTTCACCGACGAGCGTATTCCCTTCGGCGAGGGCGTACTTCACCGCGAGTACTTTTACGAGGGCGGACTCGTCGACTTCGTGCGCGACCTCAACGAAACCAAGACTCCGGCGTTTCCCGACCCTGTGTTTTTTGACGGCAAGAGCGAGAATATCGAGGCGGAAATCGCGTTTCAGTACACCGACGCCTACACGGAAAACATTTTTTCCTACGTCAACAATATTCCCACGACCGAGGGCGGCACGCACGAAACGGGCTTTAAGATAGGACTCACCAAGGTGATGAACGATTGGGCGAGAAAACTCGGACTACTGAAAGAAAAGGACCAAAACCTTATCGGCGACGACTACCGCGAGGGACTTACCGCCGTATTGTCGGTCAAGATGCAGAACATTCAGTTCGAGGGTCAGACCAAGACCAAGCTCGGTAACACCGAGGCGAAAAAGGCGCTCGAGGACATAGTGACCACCGAGCTGCAAAAATTCTTCGAGAGCAATCAGCAAATCGCCGAAATCGCGATAAAGAAAGGCTTGCTCGCGGCAAAGGTGCGCGAGGCGGCGAGAAAGGAAAAAGAACTGACGAGGGCGAGAAACAGCATCGACAACTTCCACACCGTGGGAAAGCTGAAGAGCTGCACGGGCAAAAAGCCCGAGAACAACGAGCTGTTTATCGTCGAGGGCGACAGCGCGGGCGGCACTTGTTCGCAGGCGCGTAACCGCTCGTTTCAGGCGATACTGCCGCTGAGGGGCAAGCCGCTGAACGCCGAGAAAAAGCGGCTTGACCAGGTGCTCGCCAACGAGGAAATCCGCACGCTCATTTCCGCTCTCGGGGCGGGGCTGGGGGAGGACTTCGACGTCGCCGACCTTAAATACCACAAAGTAGTGATACTGTCCGACGCCGACCAGGACGGCTTGCATATCCGCGCGATACTGCTCACGTTCTTCTTCCGCTACATGCGCGAGCTCATCAACGAGGGACACGTCTATATCGGGCTTCCGCCGCTTTACAAGATAGAAAAGCGCGGACAAATCGAGTACGCCTACGACGACGCAGCTCTGGACGAGCTGAAAAAGAAATTCGGCAAGGGCGCGGAAATCCAGCGCTATAAGGGCTTGGGCGAGATGAACGCCGAACAGCTGTGGACGACCACGATGGACCCCAAAAACCGCAAACTCGTGCGCGTGACCATCGACGACGCGGCGCAAGCGGAAAAGCTGGTCAGCGTGCTTATGGGCGACGCGATAGAACTGAGGCGTAATTACATCGTCGAGCACGCCGACTTCAACAAAGAGGACGCGTTCATCGAGAACGTCAAGGGATAACGAGGGAAGAGAGATATGGAAGACAACAACGAAATCATAGTCAAAAATATGGAAGACGTGATGCACGAATCGATGATACCGTACTCCGAGTGCGTTATCCTCGACCGCGCGTTACCGAGAGTGGAGGACGGACTTAAGCCCGTCCAGCGAAGAATACTTTTCGACATGCTCGAGCTGGGGCTTTACCCCGACCGCCCGTACAAAAAGTGCGCGAGAGTGGTGGGCGACTGCCTCGGCAAATACCATCCGCACGGCGACAGCTCGGTTTACGGCGCGCTCGTGAGAATGGCGCAGGCGTTCAATATGGGCGCGACGCTCGTCGACGGTCAGGGCAACTTCGGCGACATCGACGGCAACGGAGCTGCTGCAATGCGTTACACCGAGTGCCGACTCACTCCGCTCGCCATGGAGCTATTGAAAGACATGGGCAACCCCGACGACGAAATCGTGCGCTGGGGCTGCAACTTCGACGACACCTTAAAAGAGCCCGAAATCGTACCGGGGCGCTTTCCCAACCTGCTCGTCAACGGCGCGTCGGGCATCGCGGTAGGCTTAGCCACGAACATTCCCACGCACAACCTCGCCGAAACGATTGACGGCGCGGTGGCGTACATTGACAATCCGCGCATAAAGCTTGCGGACATGATGAAGATAATAAAAGGTCCCGATTTCCCGACGGGCGGCTATATCATCGCCGACGAGGAGCTGAAAAAGGCTTACGAAACGGGCAGGGGCAAGCTGATTCTGCGTGCAAAAACGCACATCGAAGCCGAGGGCGACAAGCGGCTCATCGTCATCGACGAGTTGCCGTATCAGGTCAACAAGTCGGCTTTGCTCGAAAGTATCCTGAAGTTGAGAGAGGAGAAAAAAGGCTTGCTGATGGGCATCAGCGACATCGCCGACGAATCCGACCGTAACGGTATCCGCGCGGTCATCAAGGTCAAAAAGGACGCCGACCCCATGGCGATACTCGCCTTGCTGTTCAAGTCCACAAACCTCTCGACGTCGTTCGGCGTGAACATGGTTGCAATCGCCGGCGGCAAGCCCAAAACGCTGGGACTGCTCGACATAATATCCTACTACGTCGGCTACCAGCGCGATTTTATCGTCAAGCGTACCAAATGCGAGCTGGACAACTGCCGCAAGCGCGAGCACATTCTGGAGGGCTTGGTTATTGCCGTCCGCAATATCGACGAGGTAGTGGCGATAATCAAGAGCAGTCAGTCGACGAGCGAGGCTCGCGACAGATTAAGAAACCGCTTCAAGCTGTCCGAACGTCAGGCGGATGCAATCCTCGACCTGCGCCTCGCGCGGCTCACGCACCTCGAGGTGTACAAGCTCGAGCAGGAACTGAAGCAGCTCCGCGAGCGCATAGCCTACCTTACCTCCGTGCTCGCCTCCAAAAAAATGCAGATGGAAGTGGTCAAAGAGGAAATGCTGGCGATAAAAAAGAATTTCAAGTCGCCGAGAAAAAGCGTTATCTTAAAGTCGGAAAAGGATTACGTCGTGCCCGACGAGAGCGCGCCGCGAGTAATCGACGACAGCGTGGTGTGCTACAACGCGCTCGGCAACCTCAAGCGCATGCCCGTCAAGAGCTTCAATATGGCTGCGCGCGACTTTAACGACAATTCGACGATGAGCGAGATTTGCTCGTCGATAATCAACTGCGCCGGCGTGGACAGATTCATGGTGTTCACCAACCTCGGCAACTGCGTGAAAATCGACCTCGACGCGCTGACCGACGACAAATGGAAGGGCAAGGGCGTGACGCTGAAATCGCTGTACCCGGCGGCAGCGGAGGACGAACGCGCGGTTTACATGCTGCCGCTCGGCGAAAAACTGCCCAAAGGCAATCTGCTGTTCTACACGAAGAGCGGCATGGTCAAAAAGACGGCGTGGAGCGAGTACGCGGTGGTCAAGTCCGTGTTTCAGGCGATAAAGCTCAAAGAGGACGACGAAGTTATCGGCATGGAAACCGAGAGAGAGGGCTGCACGCTCGTGTTCGTCACAAAGTCGGGCATGTGCCTTAACGCCGACATGAGCGACATTCCCGTGCAGGGCAGAATTTCCGGCGGCGTAAAGGGCATCAACCTGTCCGACGGCGACGAGTGTATTTTCACGCGGCAGGTCGAGGACGGGGGCGAAATCGTGCTCGTCACCGACAAGGGCTACGCCAAGCGCGTGATTACCGCCGACCTCGACGTCATGGCGCGCTACCGCAAGGGCGTGAAGATTATCGACATCAAGGGCAGCAACGGCAAATCGCTCGTGTTCGCGAGCTACGTCACCCAGCCGTACAAGATAGTGCTGAAAGTGGGCGAGGATTACCTCTCCGCGTTCTCTACGGAGGACTTGTCAATTGAGAACCGCACTCACGGCGGCCGCGCGCTCGTCAAGGGCAAGATTGCCGTGGACAAGGTGTTTATCTACAATTCCGGCTATATCAACGGTTAATAACGGGGAGCGGAAGCCCCCCCGAAAACAAGTAAAACAAAACGGAAAAACGACATGAGTATACTGAAAATCAACGGTTTAAGCCACATGTACGACGACAAAGTGCTGTTCAAGAACGCCGATTTATCGATAAACAACGGCGAGCACGTCGGCATAGTCGGGCTTAACGGCGCAGGAAAGAGCACGTTTATCAACATCATCGCGCATAATATTTCGCAGGACGAGGGCGAGGTTATATGGCTCAGCGGCATACGCTACGGCTACCTCGACCAGCACGCTGACATCGACAGAAGCCTGACGGTAATGGAGTACCTTCAGACCTCGTTTACGCACCTATATGAGCTCGACAAAAAACTACAGAAGCTGTACGAGGACATGGGCTCGGTCACCGACGAGAAAGAGCTCGACAGAATGATAGACAAGTCGAACCGCATGCTCGACACGCTCACGCGCGAGCACTTTTACGACATCGACGCGCAGATAAAGAAAGTCGCCAACGGTTTGGGCGTAAACGCGTTCGGCTACGACACCGTCATTGCGACGCTTTCGGGCGGTCAGCGCGCAAAGCTGATGCTTGCAAAGCTGATTTTGGAGGAGCCCGACGTCATGCTCCTCGACGAGCCCACCAACTTTTTGGACGTGGAGCATGTCGATTGGCTGATAAAATTCCTCAACGCTTCGGAAAAAACGTTTATGGTCATTTCCCACGACGTGGAGTTTCTTGACGGCGTGTGCAAGTACATCGTCAGCATCGAAAACGGCTCGATAAGAAAGTACACGGGCAATTATTCGCAGTTTCTCGTTCAGCACGAAATGGCTGTCAAGCAGTATGAGGAGGACTACGCCCGTCAGCAAGCCGAAATCAAACGCATGGAGGACTATATCGCGCGCAACAAGGCGCGTGCCGCCACCGCCGGCATGGCGAACAGCCGTAAAAAAATGCTCGACAGGATAGAGGTCATGGCAAAGCCGACCACCGTGCTCGACGCGCACTTCGACTTCCCGTGCGTGATGCTCAACACCAAGGACATGCTGTCGGTCAAGGACTTGGAAATCGGCTACGACAGCGTTCTGCTGCCGCCGATAAGCTTCGAGATGCGCGGCGATACCAAGCTGTGGATTCGCGGCACCAACGGTATCGGCAAGTCCACGCTCATGAAAACGCTTTTGGGGCTTATCCCGAAAAAGGGCGGCGACTTTCACTTTCATATCGCCGCAAAGCCCGCATACCTCGAGCAGGACTTGTCGTTCCGCAACACCGCGATGACGCCGTTCGACTATATTTCCGACTGCTTTCCGCGCTACGGCGCAAAGGAAATCCGCAGCCAGCTCAGCCGCGTGGGCATAAAGGGCGAAATGGCGCTTCGGCATATCTGCGACCTCAGCGGCGGCGAGCAGGTCAGAATACGGCTTCTCACAATCATGAACGTCACGTCGAACATGCTCATTCTCGACGAGCCCACCAACCACCTCGACGTCCGCGCCAAGGACGCGCTGCTCGAAGCGCTCAAAAAGTACGAGGGCGCGATTCTTCTCGTCAGCCACGAAAAGCAATTCGCCGAAGCCGTCTGCAATCAGGTGTTCACCTGTAAGGAAGGATAATTTCTTTTTTCGTCAAAAAAAGAAACAAAAAACCTTTTTCTGCTTAATCGGCTTTTTGGCTTATAAGACTTTTTTATAAAGCGGTATTACTTGCGTTAAAACGCGTAATGCTGCTTTTTTAGTATTTAGTTAGTAATTATATAATTTAATAGTTGTGGTAGGATGGTTAGATTTAATTGTGTAGCTTTAATTTTAATAGCGAGTAAAAGCTCTTCTTTTTTCAAACGAAGAAAAAAGCTAGCTCAACGATAATCGTAACCGATTATTTTTACCGACAAAAATCAACGATTTCATCGGTAAACTCCCTAGTAGTACGGTGGCGTACAACGTCGGTCGTTTACCTCGAACTAATTGATTTTTGTCAGGTAAAAACGCGCGCGCCGCAAAGAGCGGATTTTACGATGATTTTAGCCGAGGGACTGCGACGGCGTACCGGGTGTACGTCTAGCAGGCACACGGGTAAAAGCGCGAAAAATCCGCCATTGCGGTAATCGGTAATGATAATCGTTGAGCTTGAAAAAAGTCGCCGGGACACTATCGACTGTGTCCCGGACCCCACAACTCCTCTAAGGTCGGGAACGGGGTTTAGTTTGTGTGCCGCGTGACAAATTTAAGTATTGGGAAAATCGAATTAAACTTAACGCGCACTCTCCGTTTTTTTCCCGTCATCCTGAGCGCGCGGCATTCCGCGCGCGTGAGGAACCCCGACATGGAGCGAATAATCGACTTTATAAAAAAGGGTCAAAAACGTTTTTTTAGCATTGGATTATTACGGTCGCGGAAAGCCGCTCCCTCATAATGACGTAGTAAAACAAAAGCGGCTTGCTAAATCTAAATTCTAACGCGCAGCTTCCGTTTTTTTCCGTCATCCTGAGTGCGCGGCATTCCGCGCGCGTGAGGAACCCCTGCATGGGGCGAATAATTGACCATTTAAAGGCTCCTTTGTGTAAAGGGAGCTGGCGGCGAAGCCGACTGAGGGATTGTCAAAAAATACCGTGCACTCTCCGTCCTCCCACGTCATTCAGAGGAGCGAACGGAGCCCACGGGTTTGCGATGTTCGCGACGTGGAATCCCCTGTGGGAGAAAAGTAATAAATCCCTATTATTACAAACAAATCTTTACAAACAAATCGTTATAAACAAAAAAGGCGGCGAGTACCGTCTTTTTTAATTACCGTTCTATCGTCTTTTTTACATTGTCGTTTCGCTTTTATTATGTGCCGCGCAAATCGTTACAGGCTTTTCAAAAACTCGACGAGCAGCGACTTTTGCCGCGGCGAGAGCGCGGACGCGGCTGCGGAAAAATCGTCCTCGTGCGCTTCCGCGTCAAAAAAATCCTTGAGCGAAACGCCCAGCGCGTCGCAAATCAGCCGCAGGTGACTGACCGTCACGTCGGCTTCGCCCAGCTCGACGCGCCGTAAATGCGTCTGCGAAACGCCTGCGAAGTCCGCCAGCATGTTCTGCGAATAACCGCGTTCCTCGCGAAGCTGCCTTAATCTTTTTCCAACGTCCATAATCCCACCTCTTTCAAGTCCTATACATATAAGTTTATGCAAAAATTCTTGTTTTCTTAGTCTTATAGTGTTGCGCAATTAGTCTTATAATGATATAATATTAAAACTATAAGACTAACGATAGCGAGGTAGGACTATGGCGAACAAGACGTTGCAGGCGGCGAGAAAGGACAAGAACGACGAATTTTACACGCAGCTTGCCGACATCGAGAACGAACTGAAACATTACAGACAGCATTTCGAGGGAAAAACGGTGCTGTGTAATTGCGACGACCCGTATGAGAGCAACTTTTTCAAGTATTTCGCGATGAATTTCAATTTCCTGAAACTGAAGAAACTGATTGCGACGTGTTACGACTCTTCGCCCATAGCGTTCACGCAATTGTCGCTGCTTGGCGACGGCAAAACGATACCGAACGGCAGCAGAAAAGCGTACAGAATAGAACTGACGGAAGTCAAAGATTATAACGGAGACGGAGCAATCGACTTGTCCGACGTGGAGTATATGTTGCGCTGCGGCGACAATTCGCCTCAAAAGTTGAACGGCAACGGCGATTTCCGCTCGGCTGAATGTCTCGAACTATTGAAAGAAGCGGATATAGTAGTGACGAATCCGCCGTTTTCGCTTTTTCGCGAGTACGTCGCAAAGCTTATCGAATACGACAAAAAGTTTATAATCATAGGCAATCAGAACGCCATAACGTACAAAGAGATTTTTCCGCTGCTTAAAGATAATAAAATGTGGCTCGGGTACAACAGCGGCGCGCAGATATTCAGAGTGCCGACGACGATAGAAAGAAAAAATCTTTTCGTGCGCGACGGCGTTACATACGCAAAATTCGGCAATATCTGCTGGTACACTAACCTCGAACAGCCCAAGCGCCACGAACTATTGCCGCTGTACAAGAAATACACGCCCGAGGAGTACCCGAAGTACGACAACTACGACGCGATAGAGGTGTCGAAAGTGGCTGAAATCCCGTGCGATTACGTTTCTTCGGAAAACTGTAACGGAATCATGGGAGTACCCATTACTTTTTTGGACAAGTATAACCCCGAGCAGTTTGAAATAATAGGATTATTAAATTCAAGTAGCAGGGAGCTAGCCGGTATTTTGGCGTTAAAAGTGTACGACGATTTTAAGGAAATGCGGCAAGATTTAACTTATACGGGGAGCACCGGTCGAAAGACGAACGGCAATCCGGTATTAAAAGGTAAACCCCAAAAGGGGAATTTCTTTGTTAATCCCGTAACGAACGAATATATTTTTTCGGCTTACGCCCGTATTTTAATAAGGAGGAGAAAAAGTGAAGATTGAATTACATAAAATCACCGTGGGAGAGATTGCGAGCGGCTATCGCGACAGCGCGGAGGAGGGCGTGTACGGCTACTTCGGACGGCTGAATATCCGCCCAAAGTATCAGCGCGAGTTCGTGTACGACAATAAGAAGCGCGACGCGGTTATCGACACGATAAGAAGGGGGTTTCCGCTCAATGTGATGTATTGGACGGAGAACGACGACGGCACGTTCGAAGTGCTGGACGGACAGCAGCGCACGATAAGCTTTTGCAGCTACGTTGCCGGCGATTTTTCCGTGCCCGACGAAAGCGGCAGACCCAAGACGTTCGGCAACCTGACGGAAGCGGAAAAGAAACAGATTACAGACTATGAAACGCTTGTCTATTTTTGCAGCGGCACGGACAAGGAGAAGCTGGATTGGTTCAGAATAATCAATATCGCAGGCGAAAAACTGACCGAGCAGGAGCTACGCAACGCCACCTACACGGGCGAGTGGCTGACGGACGCCAAGCGTAAATTCAGCAAGACGAATTGCGTGGCGTATCTGATGGCGCGCGACTATGTTTCGGGCTCGCCGATTAGGCAGGATTTCCTCGAAACCGCGCTCGCGTGGAAGAGCAAGGGCAAAATCGAGGACTACATGTCGGCGCATCAGCACGACCCGACAGCGAACGAGCTGTGGTGCTATTTCAGTGCGGTTATCGAGTGGGCAAAGACCACTTTCCGCGAATATCGTAAGGAAATGAAAGGACTCGATTGGGGACGCCTGTACGACGATTTCCACGACAAAATCCTCGACGCGGCGCGACTTGCGGACGAGGTGCGCGAGCTCATGCTTGACGACGAAGTGACGAACAAAAAGGGCGTTTATTACTATGTGCTCACGCGCAACGAACGGTACCTTAATCTCCGCGCGTTTACCGAGAAACAGAAGCGCGAAGCTTACGAGCGGCAGGGCGGCGTTTGCCCGAGGTGCTGCGAGGAGGGGCGGCGGAAGCAGGTCTACGATATTTCGGAAATGGAAGCCGACCACGCGGTGCCGTGGTCAAAGGGCGGCAAGACGAGCGCGGAAAATTGCGTGATGCTGTGCAGGGAGCACAACAGAATAAAGTCGGATAAATAGCGCGAAAGACAAGCCGAGGAAACGGGCGAGGAAATCTCGTCCGTTTTTTCATAAATCGAAAGCGGACGGCATAAGATAAATCGAGTCGGAAAAGCGGCGGATAATTCTCGGTACTCAGCGAGGATTTTTGCCGACCGTTTTGAGAAAATGCGACCGAATCGGAGAAGAAATATGAAAAAACCGATAAAGACAGTTGCGCTTTTGCTTAGCCTTATATGTGCGATTCCGCTGTTTGCGGCTTGCGAAAAAAAGCCCGACAAGCCCGAGCGCTCGCGATATGAAATCACGGCGACCTACGACGAGCAGGCTAAGACGGTGGCGGCGAGCATGTCGCTGTCGTACTACAACGCTTCGGAGGCGATACTCGACGAGCTGTGCTTCCACCTGTACCCGGCGGCGTTCCGCGAGGGCGCAAGGTTTTCGCCCGTGCCCAAGGAAGCCGTGTCCACCGCTTACCCCTCGGGGCTGTCCTACGGCGGCATCGAAACGGGCAAGGTTACGCTCGACGGCGAGGAGGTCAAGGCTGCGATAGAGGGCGAGGATGAGGATATTCTCGTCGTTAAAATCGGCGGCGAGGGGCTTTACCCCGGCGAGAGAGTCGCCGTCACGCTCGACTTCAACCTGAAACTGCCCGAAATCCGCCACCGCTTCGGTTATCAGGGGTCGCGCGTCAACCTCGGCAACTGGTACCCGATAGCGTGTGCGTTCGAGGACGGAAACTTCGTCACCGACCCGTACTACTCGACGGGCGACCCGTTCTATTCGGACTGCGCCGATTACAAGGTGAGCATAACCGTGCCGGGCGAGCTGACCGTCGCGGCTTCGGGAAAAGTGACGAGCGCGGAGAACGCCGACGGAACAAAGACGTTTTCCTCCGAAATCGAGGGCGCGCGCGACTACGCAGCCGTCATCGGCGAATTCAAAATGCTGGGCTCCAAAGTGGGGAATACGGACGTGAACTACTATTACATATCCGACCCCGAGCCCGAAAAGGCGCTGACCGCCGCCGTCGACTCAATAAAAACTTTTTCGGATAAGTTCGGCGAGTACCCCTACGAGAGCATGTCGAGCGTGGAAACGCAGTTTTTGCAGGGCGGCATGGAGTATCCCGGGCTCGCGATGATTTCCGACGCGCTCACGGGCGATATTTACCGCGAAGCGATTATTCACGAAACCGCGCATCAGTGGTGGTACGCCGCCGTCGGCAACGACGAAGTGCGCTATCCCTGGATGGACGAGGGGCTTACCGAGTTTTCGACGAGCATTTTCTACCGCGAAAACCCCGGCTACAACGTCGACTACCAAAAGCGCATCGCCGACGCGCTGGGCGCCTACGTCCTGTACTTCGACGCATTCAAGACGGCTAGCTCCGACACTTCGATGACGCGCAAAGTCTGCGAGTACGAGAGCCAATTCGAGTACACCTACATGACCTACGTCAAGGGCGAGCTGATGTTCGAGTCGCTAAGAAGCGTAATCGGCGACGAAAAGTTTTTCGCAGGTCTCAAAGACTACTACTCGACCTACAAGTTCAAAACGGCAAAGCCCGACGACCTTATCGGCTGCATGGAAAAAGCTTCGGGGCGCGAGCTCAAGGGCTTCTTCGACAGCTGGACGGAGGGCAAAGTCGCGGATTTCGGCGGTCTTAGCGGCAAGTGAAAGTCGAGAGATTAAGCGGAATCACAACTTTCCGAAACGGAAATTTCTAAAAGAATAAGGGACGAATTATGTTTGCGGTGATAAAGAAGAAAACTATAATAGTGTGCCTGGTGCTGGCGGCGGCGATATTTTTGGGGTGCGTAATGCTGGGCTCGGCTTCGTCGGAAACGTCGGCTGTGCCCAAAGTGGGAAAGACGATAGTAATCGACGCCGGGCACGGCGGTATCGACGGCGGCGTGACGGGCGCAAATTCCGGCGTCAAGGAGTCGGAAATCAACCTTGCGATTGCAAAGAGCCTTCGGCATTTTCTCGTCCGCAACGGTTACGACGTGGTGATGACGAGGGAAACGCCCGACGGGCTTTACGGCGCCGCCGACAAGAACAAAAAGCTCGCCGACATGCAGGCGAGGCGTGACGTTATCCGCGCCGCCAATCCCGACCTCGTAATCTCCGTGCACCAGAATTATTACCCGAGGAGCGAGATTTCGGGCGCGCAGGTGTTCTACTGCGACGGCAGCGAGCAGTCGCAGGCTGCGGCAGAAAGAATGCAGTCCGTACTCAACCGTGCGCTCGATTGCGAACGCGCGGCAAAGACGGGCGACTACTATATCCTCAACTGCACCGAGTTTCCCTCGGTAATCGTCGAGTGCGGCTTTTTGTCCAACGCCGCCGACGAGAAAAAGCTCGTGACCGCCGTCTATCAGGAAAAAGTCGCCTATTCGATTTACTCCGCCGTGTGCATAATCCTCGGCGAGGGCACGGGCGGCTGTGAAAAAACCAAAGCGGAGCCGAGCGACAAGTCAAGCCCGACGGCGTTGTATTATTAGCTTTATATCGAGGAAAAACCGCGCGTGATTTCTGTACGCCTCCGCGCCGCCTAAAAGCAAAAGCGCGCGTTACCGTAAAAATCGCCAAACCGCGCCCAAGTCGTTGCATTTTCAGCCAAATTATTATATAATCTAAGAGGAGAAGTGTTGCGAAAGGAATAGAGGCGGCTTTTCCGTGACGGAATCGGGCGATTGCGCCCGTGACAAATACCGCATAGCGGCGAGAAAAGAGGCGGACTGAATGCGGAAATTCGGCGTAGCGGGGCTGGGGCTTATAGGAGGCTCGATCGCTTCCGCGCTAAAAAAACAAGGTCACCGTGTAGTCGGAGTCGAGAACGACCCCGACGTTTCGGCGTTCGCGCTGAGCGGCGGCATAGTCGACGAAATCGACGGTGTGAAAGCTTTGCGCGGCTCGGAGGCGGTTTTCGTGTGCGTGCCGCTAGGGGTAACGCGCGAAGCTACCGAAAAAATCATAGCCGCGGTGGGCGACGAAACGCTGGTCACCGACGTCGCTTCGGTAAAGGGCATGATGACGGGCGTGGGCGGCAGGTTCGTGGGCGGTCACCCCATGGCAGGCACCGAAAAGAGCGGTATCGCGGCGGCGAGGGCGCACCTGTTCGAGAACGCGTTTTATGCCGTAGTACCATACGAGAACACGTCCGAAGCGGACGTTAAATATATGTGCGAGCTCGTCCGCAGTTTCGGGGCAAAGCCCGTAGTGATGAGTGCAGCCGAGCACGACGGCAGAGTGTCGGAGGTCAGCCACCTGCCGCACATGATTGCCTACGCGCTGACGGGCTACGCGCTGAAAGCCGACGGATTCGCCGGCACGGGCTTTACCGATACCACGCGCATTGCCGCTTCCGACCCGGGGCTGTGGACGGACGTGGCGTTTCTCAACCGCGACAACCTTTTGCGCGACATGCGCGGCTACGAAAAGGAGTTTTCAAAGTACGTTACCGCTCTCGAGAACAGCGACCAAGAGGGGCTGAGAGGGCTGATTGCGGCGGCGAGGGAAAAGCGCGAGGCGTTGACGCTCAGGCGCGTCTACCAGAACGAGTACACGCTCGACCTCGACGTTAAGGACAGACCGGGCGCAATCGCAAAGGTCAGCGAGTTGCTTGCGGAAAACGGCGTCAACATTTCGGGGATACAGATTATAAACTCGCGCGAGGGCGTGGGCGGCGCGTTGAGAATAGCAATCCGCTCGGAAGCCGAGTACGAAGCGGCTAAGCGACTTTTGAGAGAACCGAACGCAACGGAGGACAAAAAATGAGATTTATCGACGCAGGAGAATCGCACGGCAAAGCGCTCGCAGGAATAATCGAGGGCTTGCCGTCGGGACTTAGAATAGACGAGGAATTTATAAACCGCGAGCTTGACCGCAGGCGCTCGGGCTACGGCAGGGGCGGCAGGATGAAAATCGAGTCCGACCATGCGGAAATACTGTCGGGCGTGCGCGACGGTTACACGCTGGGCTCGCCGCTCGCGTTCGTTATCGAAAACGCAGATTTTCCGAATTGGGAAGGTATAATGGGCGCAGGGGCTTGCCCCGACAAGGCTTCGCGCGCGGTCACGGCGGTGCGCCCCGGTCATGCCGATTACCCGGGAGCGGTCAAGTACGGCTTCACCGACGCAAGAAACGTGTTAGAGCGCGCTTCGGCGAGGGAAACCGCGGCGAGAGTGGCGGCAGGCGCGATTGCGAAGCTGTTTTTGCGCGAGCTGGGCATAACCGTGGGCTCGCACGTCTACCAAATCGGAAGCGTGACAAGCAGCAAAGGGCAGTACTCGGCGGACAAACTGTCGGGGTATTCCGACCGAAGCCCCGTAAGGTGCATGAATCCCGCCGCGGCAAAGGAAATGATGAAGGCAATCGACGAGGCCAAAGCAAACGGCGACACGCTGGGCGGCAAAGTCGAAGTGGTGATTTCCGGCATGCCCGTCGGGATAGGCTCGTTCGTCCACTACGACCGCAAGCTCGACTACGCGCTCATGGGCGCAATCGGCGGCGTGCAGTCCGTTAAGTCTGTGGGCATAGGATTGGGCGAGGATTACGCCGGGCTTCAAGGTAGCGAGGCGCACGACGAAATGTACCTGTCGGACGGCAGAATTACGAGAAAGACCAATAACGCCGGGGGAATCGAGGGCGGCGTGAGCAACGGCGAGGACATCGTAATCCGCGCAACGCTGAAGCCCATTCCCACGGTAATGAAAGGCTTGAACACCGTGGACATCGCGACGGGCGCGAGCGTGAAGTCCGAGCCGGAGCGCAGCGACGTGTGCGCGGTACCGGCAGGCGGCGTGGTGCTGGAAGCGGTCGCGGCTATGGCGATTGCCGAAAAGATTACGGAAACGCTGGGCGGCGACACGATGGACGAGGTGAAAGAACGCATGGATAAAAAGAGGGCGAGCGAATGGAAACTAAGATAATCGGCGGCGCGAACCTCACGCAAAAAATACGCGAAATTACGTCGGACAAGTCGACGTTCGTCGTTTCCGACTCGAACGTCGCGCTTACCTACGGCTCGCTGTGGCAGGGCGCAAAACATTATATAATACCGGCAGGCGAGGGCTCGAAAAACCTCGATATGTTCGGAAAAATCGCAAAGGTTATGCTGGATAGCGGCTGCGACCGTCAGACCACGGTGGTGGCAATCGGCGGCGGAGTGGTGGGCGACCTCGCCGGTTTCGTCGCGGCAACCTACATGCGCGGAGTGAAGTGGGTCAACGTGCCCACGACGTTGCTCGCGCAGGTGGACAGTAGCGTGGGCGGCAAAACGGCGGTTGACCTCGGCGACTACAAGAACATAATCGGCGCGTTTCACCTGCCCGAAAAAGTGCTGGTGTCCACGCATTTTCTGTACACGCTGCCCGACCGCGAATGGCTGTGCGGCATGGGCGAGATAATAAAGACGGCTTTTCTCGACCGCAAGGTGTATGAAATTCTCGACGGCAGCCCCGAAAAACTGCTCGAGCGCGACGAAGCGGTGCTCGAAGCCTGCGTGCACGAGTGCATAACCTACAAGCGCGAGCTGACCGCGCGCGACCTTTACGAGTCGGGACCGAGAAAAGCGCTCAACGTGGGGCACACGATAGGGCACGCGCTGGAAAAGACGGACAAGCACCGTCGTTCGCACGGCGAATATGTGCTTATGGGCATGGAAATAGAGTCGTTTATTTTGGGCGACAGAATGGACTGCGAGCGGCGCAAGGAGATTTCGGCGTTCGTTGCGGAAACGGGCGTGGACTATCCCGACTTTAACCCCGAGGAAGTCGCCGCCGCGTGCATGAAGGACAAGAAAAACGGCGGCGGCGCGATAAGCGTTATGTTGCCGGACTATGAGAATACGAGGGAAGTACGACTGTCGTTCGACGAGGTTCTGAGAGGAGTGACCTTATGGAAGTTAAGCCGCTGAAAAGCTTTGTAAAGACGCTTGCGCCGGCGCCCGACAAGAGCGTGACGCACCGCGCGATTATGCTCAATTCCGTGGCGAGGGGCAAAGCCGAAATAACCAACGCGCTGCTTGGCGCCGACTGCATGTCGACAATCGAGTGCATGCGCGCGATGGGCGCGAAAATCGAAGTAGACGGGAGCCGCGTGCTCGTCGAGGGGGGCGAGGAGCTTAAGCCTGCGGAAATGTACGTCGGCAATTCCGGCACAACGCTGCGGCTTCTCACGGGGCTGCTGACGGGCTATCCCGGCAAATTCGTTCTGGACGGCGACGCTTCGATAAGGAAAAGACCGATGAAGCGCGTCGTGGAACCGCTGCGCGAAATGGGTGCGAAAATCACGTTTTCCGAGGGCGTGCGCGCGCCGCTGTCCGTCACGGGCGCGAGGCTGAAAGGCATTTCCTACAATATGCCCGTGGCTTCGGCGCAGGTCAAGAGCGCGATACTGCTCGCCGGGCTCAACGCCGACGGCATAACGACGGTGCACGAAACGATACGCTCGCGCAATCACACCGAGCTGATGCTGAAAGCGATGGGCGCGAAAATCTGGATAGAAAACCACGCCACGGCGATAATGCGCGGCACGCTTACCGCAATCGACGTCGACGTGCCGGGCGATATTTCGTCGGCGGCTTATCCCATGGTGCTGGCAGCGTGTCTCAAAGGCGCGCACGTCACGCTGAAAAACGTGGGCGTAAACCCCACGCGCACGGGCATAATCACCGTGATGAAGGAGTGCGGCGCGGCGGTGGAGGAGTCGCAGGTGCGTTACGCCGTGGAAAAAATCGCCACGCTGGACGTGAGCTACACAGGAAACATGAAGCCGTTTAACATAGGAAGAGAGCTGATTCCCTACCTTATCGACGAAATCCCCGTGCTGGCGGTACTCGCCTGCTTCATTGACGGCGAAAGCGTAATCACGGGCGCGGAGGAGCTGAAAGTCAAGGAGAGCAACCGCATCGACACCACCGTCGGCATGCTCAAAGCCATGGGAGCGGACATTACGGCTACCGACGACGGAATGATTATCCGCGGCGGCAAGGGACTTAAGGGCGGCGCTACAATCGACCCCCGCGGCGACCACCGCATAGCTATGGCGGCGGCGGTTGCGGCGGCGATGTCCGAGCGCGGCGCGGACATACTCGATCCCGGCTGCGTCGCGGTCAGTTACCCCGATTTCTTCCGCATTCTGGAGGAGTGACATGAAGAGAAAACTCGCGCTTATCGGCAAGGATATATCGTATTCGCTGTCGCCGATGATTCACGGCGAAATCTTCCGCGAAATGGACTACGACGCGACCTACGAGCTGTTTTCGGTAGACGTAGCCGAGCTCCCGATGCTCGTCGAAAAACTGAAATCGGAGTACGTCGGCTTCAACGTTACCAAACCGCATAAGCAGAACATACTGCCGTTTCTGGACGACTGCGACCTTAAATCGGTGAATACGGTGCGCGTCGACGGCGACAAGCTTCACGGGGCTTCCACCGACGGCTACGGTTTTTCGCGCGACCTTAAGATTCGCTTCGGCGAGAAGATAAAGGGCACCGCGCTGGTGCTGGGCGCAGGCGGCGTGGCGAGAGTGATTGCCCCGGAGCTTAAAAAAATCGGCTTCGACGTGTATATCCACAACCGCACCGTAAGCAAGGCGGAGGAGCTTGCGGCGGAGCTCGGACTCAAAGTCGCGGACGAGTCGGTCAAGCCCGACCTTATCGTCAACTGCACGAGCTACGGCTTCAACCGCGGCGAAAACCCTGCGCTTGCCTACGACGAGAACGGGCGCGACAGGTGGGTTTTCAACGACGCGAGAGTCAAGTGGATGTACGACACAATCTACTCGCCGCCCGTCACGGACTTCCTCGCGAGCTTCCCGTCGGCGGAGCGCGCAAACGGGCTGGGTATGCTGATTTTGCAGGCAATCGAAGCCGACAGAATCATGTGCGGCTTCGACATCGACGACGACATCGAAAAAAAACTGTACTGCGACATTATGCGAAAAATCAAGTCGAGGCTGTAAAAAGCGCGACCGAGTAAATACATTCTCAAGGACAAGACGACTATGAAAAAAATTCTGATACTCAACGGACCTAACCTCAACATGCTGGGCGTGCGCGAGCCTGCCGTATACGGCGCGCAAACGCTGTCGGACATCGAAAAAACGCTTCGGTCGGAGTTTGAAGGCAAAGCCGAGCTCGAGTTTTTGCAGTCGAACTCGGAGGGCGCGATTATCGACGCGATTCAGTTTTCCGAAGCCGACGGCATCGCGCTGAACGCAGGCGCGTACACGCACTATTCCTACGCTATTCACGACGCGATTAAATCGATTGCCGCGCCCGTCGTGGAGGTGCACATCTCCAACATCTACAAGCGCGAGGAGTTTCGCCACAAGTCCGTCATCGCCGCGGCGTGCACGGGCTCGGTGTGCGGCTTCGGCGCGGACAGCTATTACCTTGCGATAACCGCGCTTCTGCGCAAACTCGAGAAATGAAGAACATAGTACTTATCGGCATGATGGGCTCGGCGAAATCCACGACGGGCAAAATCCTCGCGAAAAAACTCAATCGCCCGTTCTTCGACGGCGACGACGTTTACGTTTCGGTGTACGGCGAAAAAATTTCCGACACGTTCGCCACCTCCGGCGAGGAAGAGTTTCGCAAGCGCGAAACGGAAATCGCTAAGCTTCTGGGCGCGCTCGACGGCGCGGTAGTAGCTTGCGGCGGCGGCGTGGTGCTCCGCGAGGAGAATATGACTGCGCTGAAAAGCAACGGCGTGATTGTCAGGCTCACCGCTTCGCCCGAAACGATTTACGAGCGCGTCAGCCGCAACGACCGCCGTCCGCTTTTGAAAGAGGGCGGTTTGGAAAAGGTCAAGAGCATAATGGACGAGCGCGAACCGCTGTACCGCAAGTACGCGGATTTCACGATGGACAACACCTATTCGAGCCCGTCGCGCACCGCCGACCGCATAATTTTCCTGTGCAACAAAATGAACCTGTTAAAAAAGTAAAATAGACATACATTAAATCACGAAACGGAGAGAGTAAAATGGAATTGAAAGGACTGAAAAGCGGCACGGACGTGCGCGGCACCGCCGTGGAGGGCTACGGCTCAGAGGTGAACTTAGGCAAAGCGGAAGTACGCGCAATCGCCGACGCGTTTGCGGCGTGGCTTCGTCCGCGAGTCAAGGGTAACGTGGTTGCGGTGGGCGGCGACAGCAGGCTGAGCACCGCCGACATCAAGGCGATAGTGGCGGACGCGCTCACGGACGCCGGTTACGACGTCAAGGACTGCGGACTGTGCTCCACGCCGTCGATGTTCATGACGACCAAGTTTCCCGAAATCGGCGCGTGCGCGGCAGTCATGGTCACCGCTTCGCATCACCCGGCGGAGAAGAACGGACTTAAATTTTTCCTGCCGAGCGGCGGGCTCGAGGGCGCGCAAATCAGCGAGATTATCGAGCTTGCCGAGCGCGGCGAAAAGCTGACGGGCAAGCAGAAGGGCAGCGTGGAAACGGGCGACTTCATGTGTTATTACTGCGACTTTTTAGTGAATAAGGTGCGCGAAGCGACGGGCGAGGACAAGCCGCTCGTCGGCATGAAAATAGTGGTGGACGCAGGCAACGGCGCAGGCGCGTTCTACCCCGAGCGCGTGCTAAAGCCGCTCGGCGCCGACACGAGCGGAAGTCAGTTCCTCGAGCCCGACGGCAACTTCCCCAACCATATCCCAAACCCCGAGAATCCGCAGGCAATGGAATCGATTTCGGCTGCTACGGTGGCGGCAAAAGCCGACCTCGGCGTGATTTTCGACACCGACGTCGACAGAGCGGCAATCGTCGCTCCCGACGGCAGCGAAATCAACCGCAACTCGCTCATAGCGCTCATTTCCGCAATACTTCTTAAGGATGAAAAGGGCGCGACGATAGTCACCGACAGCGTGACGAGCGACGGACTCCGCGAGTTTATCGTTTCGCACGGCGGCAAGCATCACCGCTTCAAGCGCGGATATAAGAACGTAATCGACGAGGCAATCAGGCTGAACGGCGAGGGCGTGAACGCTCCGCTCGCAATCGAAACCAGCGGTCACGCCGCGCTGAGGGAAAACTACTTCCTCGACGACGGAGCCTACCTCGTCACGCGCATAATCATCGAAGCCGTGCGCATGAAAAAGGCAGGCAAGTCGCTGCTTTCGCTCATATCCGACCTCCATACCGCCAAGGAATCGCTGGAAGTGCGCCTCTCGTTCTCAACGACCGATTGGAAAAATCTGGGCGCGTTCGTGATAGAGTCACTTAAAAAGCTCAAAAGCCCCGAGCTTATCGTCGCCCCCGACAACTACGAGGGCGTGCGCGTGTCCGTTCCGTCGCTGAAAGGCTGGTTTTTGGTGAGAATGTCCGTCCACGACCCCATTATGCCTATCAATATCGAATCGGATTTGACGGGCGGCGCGGTCAAAATCGCCGAACTTCTGTATTCCTTCCTTTCCGCCTTCGAGGGCTTGAACTGCGCTAACCTCGAAAAGGCAATCCGCTGATTATATATAAGGATAGGGCTTTACCATACTTGTTATATAGGGATAGAATATCGCTTTTATTTTATTAAGGATATATAAGGATAAAATATCGCTCCATGCAGGGGATTCCACGAAACAGCCGAGTTACCGCTCGGCTGTTTCTCTGAATGACGTGGTAACACGGAGGCTGCGCGTCAGGTTTTTAAAATTGACCGTTAAGAGCTCCAAATGTAGCAGAATAGGGCTCTCGGCGAAGTCCGTTACGCTTGGCTTCCCCCGAGGGGGAGCACTTTCATGAGGATAACGCTTCGCTAGATTCCCGGGGCTTCGCTCGGAATGACATATAAGGCAGGGTAATCAAACCACGAACGCGCACTCTCCGTCTAAAACGTCATCCTGAGCGCGCGGCTTTCCGCGCGCGTGAGGAACCCCTGCATGGAACGAATAATAATCCTATTGTCATTCTGAGCGGAGCGGTAGCGCAGCCCCGAGAATCTGGGCGAAGGCGCATTATTCATATTACATTTTTTATCGTTTTACACTTCATTTTGACCGATTAAGCCACACTTTATTTGACTAAAAAATTTTCTGTGAAATTTGCGTGAAATCACTTGACTTTATTCTAATAAAGTACTATAATCTACGCATACTAAATAAAGTATGAAATTTGGTAAAACAAAAAGGAGACTAAACCAATGAAAAAGAAAAGCATCTTTATCTCGATTGTGCTTGCGCTGGTCATGTGTCTGGCTTCGCTGGTAGCATGCGGCGAAGATGTGGATAACGCCGGGGGGGGGGACGACGACCCCCGAGCCCGGGCAAACCACGCCGGAACCCACGCCGGAGCCTACGCCGGAGCCTGCGGCTACTTATGACGCTGCTGCGGTACTCGAAAAGCTGCAAGGCGCGCTCGCGGTGGACGCGACGCTGTACACCAAGGCGATAGACACCGCCGACTCGTCGATTGCGAGCGAAACGACTACCGAAACGGACGCGTACATATCGTCCGACGAGTACTATGTCGCCACCAAGTATGACGAGAACACCAAGGTTGTGGGACACTATTTCAAGAACGCCGCCGGCAACGTCAGCACGAGAACCGTAGACAAGGCTAACGTGCTCAAAGAAACCGAAGTACAGTTCAAGAACGCCGATAAGGCCAAGGCTCCCCGCGAATTTTCCAAGATATACGTCAACCCGTTCTCGTTCGTGACCACCGACAAAATGGCGCAGAACGACAAAGAAGTCGTAATCGACGCGGACGTGTCCGTTGGCGCAATCACTTTCGGCGAAGCGCTTGACTCGATGTTCGCCACGATGAGCGACAAGGCTCGCGACATCGTTATCAAACTCGACGACGACTTCAAACCCGTTTCTTTCGAGTTCACGGTAGAAGTAAAAGGCAAAAAGGTGCGCGGAAAGACCTACGACTACACCTACAAATACAAAGGCAACCTCGTGGAAAAGGCTACGCTGAATGTTCCCGAGTATCCCTGCCCGGCAAAAGGCGACAAGGCTTTGCTTAAAACCGCGCTCGACAAAATAGCCGCCAATAATTACAGTTTCGTCAAGTACAGCGCGGCATACAAAAACGGAAAAGAAGCCGTTATGAACGGCGTCGTGACGCCCGAGTGCGCATGGTCGACAAGTTCCGTCGCGGCGTTCGGATATCTTAACGATCCCAAATCCGGGAACATCGTCGAAGTCGACCTTACCGAAGATAAGGACGGCAAAAAGATACTGAAAGGCAACGGCAACGAGTGGGAGGGTGAAACTCTCGCAAGCATGAAGCTCCCCAAGGGCGGCTTCAGCGTCGACGTGTTCCGTCAGATCGACGACAACAAGTACGCGCTCATCCCCGGCGATTACGCAATCGGCGACCTTATTCCCGACGGCATGTTCGAACTTATGTCCATGTCCTCGGATATCGTGTTCACCATCAACGAAAATCCGTTTACCGTAACTTATACCTACAAGGCACCCGTCTTTCTGAGCAGCAATCTCAATACGATTACCGTCACGTTGTCCGATTTCGGCACCGCGGAACTCGGTTATAACCTTGCTACCGATTACATCGAATACAGCGTTACCAAGTGGTCCGATATAAGCGAAGAATTCGACTATCAGTGTATTTTCGGCAGTGAGGCGAATATCGATAACGATATTCCGTTCTTCGAGACCGCGAAAGGTAGGTTTACGAAATTCCAGGATATGTTCAGCGAGTACTCTACCGATATTACCAAGTATACCGCCGACGAAGTGACCGCATACAAGGCAAAACTCGTTGCGGCAGGCTGGACGGAAGAAACGGAAACCGATGCGTTCGGCGGCGAAAACAAATTCTACGTCAACGCGACAAAGACTATCAAACTCACGCTTACGGATAACTTCGGAGCGTCGCTCACCCTCGGACTTTCGGTTTACACAGCACCGTCTGCGCAGGCTTAAACACAAAAGGTTACTCATCTAACCCGGACTTATAAAAACCGGACTGCTTATTTTCGGGCAGCCCGGTTTTTTGTGCTCTTTTATCGTCCGCGTGCGGAAAAGCGCGATAGACGGTTAATCGCCCTTCTTTTCCTTGACAAAACCCCGGTAAAAGTTATAAAATTAGAAAGCAAGGCTGTTTTATCGGCAGACTGAGAAAACCACTCAAAAAACGAGGTCGCGGAAAGCGGCTATGAAAAAAGGAGAGAACAAATGAACGACATTCAAAAGTTGACGGTCGACGCAATCCGCGTATTATCTGCGGAAGCGATTGACAAGGCTAACAGCGGTCACCCGGGACTTCCGCTCGGCTGCGCGGCGATAGGGTACACGCTGTTTGCGGACAACCTCGTCCACAACCCCAAGAACCCGACCTTTTTCAACCGCGACCGCTTTATTCTCAGCGCAGGTCACGGCTCCGCGCTTTTGTACACGCTGCTGCATCTTTTCGGCTACGGCGTGACGATAGAGGATTTAAAGAATTTCCGTCAGTTCGGCTCGCGCACCCCGGGTCACCCCGAGGTGGGGCATACCCCCGGCGTGGAAACCTCGACGGGACCGCTCGGTCAGGGCATTGCCAACGCAGTGGGCTTCGCCGTTGCCGAGACCATGCTTGCGGCGCGCTTTAACAAGCCCGACCTCAACATCGTCGACCACTACACCTACGCGCTGTGCGGCGACGGCTGCATGATGGAGGGCATCGAGAGCGAAGCGGCTTCGCTCGCCGGCACCTGGAAGCTCGGCAAGCTGATTGTGCTTTACGACAGCAACCACATCACCATCGAGGGCGACACCGACGCGGCGTTCACCGAGAACGTGGGCAAGCGTCACGAGGCGCAGGGCTGGCAGGTAATCAAGGTTACCGACGGCGACGACATCGACGCAATCAACAAGGCGATTAAGCGCGCGAAAAAGGAAACGACCAAACCGTCGTTGATTATCATCAACACCGTTATCGGTCACGGCTCGGCAAAAGCAGGCAGCGCGGACAGCCACGGCGCGCCGCTGGGCACCGACGTCACCGAGAAAATGAAGAAAGACATGGGCTACGACTATCCGCCGTTTACCGTGCCCGAGGACGTTTACCGTCACATCGCAGGTCGTCAACGCCGCTTCTCCGGCTATGAGAGAAAGTGGAAGCGTTTAGTCAAGACCTACAAGGAGAAATACCCCGAGGATTACCGCGCGTTCGAGTACGCGATAAAGCGCGAAATGCCCGACTTCATTCACGACGAAAAGCTGTGGGCGGCTGCCGAAAAGCCCGAGGCTACGCGCGTTTCGGGAGGCAAAGTGCTGAACGAAATCGCGGCGAAAGTGCCCTACATCGTCGGCGGCGCGGCGGACCTCGCTCCGTCCACCAAGACGTACATGAAAGGACTCGGCGACTATTCGGCTGCCGAACGCGGCGGCAGAAACATGCACTTCGGTATTCGCGAGCACGCAATGAGCGCGATTTCCAACGGCATGCAGCTGCACGGCGGCTTGCAGACCTATTGCTCGACGTTCTTCGTGTTCTCCGACTATATGAAAAACGGCATGCGCATGAGCGCGCTCATGAAGCTTCCGGTCATGTATATTCTCACTCATGACAGCATAGGCGTAGGCGAGGACGGCCCCACGCACGAGCCCGTCGAGCAGCTTGCCGCGCTGCGCACCATGCCAAATATGCGCGTATTCCGCCCGGCGGACTACCGCGAAACCGTTGCGGCTTACGTCAGCGCGCTGTCGGCTAAGTGCCCGACCTCGATTGTGCTGTCGCGCCAGAACCTCGTCCAGCTTTCCGCCGGCGGCAAGGACGCGCTCAAGGGCGGCTACGTCGCCTACGACTGCGCCGGTATCCCCGACGTTATTCTTATCGCGACGGGCAGCGAGGTGGGCATTACCATGGAAGCAAAGGACAAGCTCGAAGCCGAGGGCGTCAAGGTGCGCGTGGTTTCCATGCCGTGCTGCGAGCTCTTTGACGAGCAGTCCGACAGTTATCGCGAAACGGTGCTCCCGTCGTTCGTCCGCTCGAGAGTAGCGGTAGAGGCAGGCTCGACCGCAACCTGGTACAAGTACGTCGGTATCGACGGCGCGGTGGTGGGCATCGACACGTTCGGCGCTTCTGCTCCGGCTTCCGTGCTCATGAAGCATTTCGGCTTCACGTCGGACAACGTCGTCGCCGTCGCAAAGTCGGTAATGAAGAAATAAGTCCGCGCCCGTAAAATCGGCTTAACGTCCGATTTTGCCGCACACGTTACGGAGAAACTATGACCTCGCGCTTTTTCGCATTTTTATCGAGAATGAAATATATTGACCGCTGGGGGCTGATGCGTTGCACGGAAAAGGAAAACGTCGCCGAGCACAGCCTGTTCGCGACCTGGGTGGCGCACGCCCTCGCGGTGATAGAAAACAAGTACTACGGCGGCTCGTTCGACGCGTACAAAATCGGCATGATTGCCGCCTATCACGAAACGGGCGAGGTGATTACGGGCGATATGCCCACGCCGATAAAGTACTTCTCGCCGGAGATAAGCTCCGCCTACAAGACGGTGGAAAAGGTAGCCGAGGACAGAATCCTGTCCACGCTGCCGGGCGAACTGTACGACGACTTTGCCGTGCTCATTAGGCCCACCGCCGAGGAAAAACGCCTCGTCAAGTGCGCCGACAAGCTGACCGCGTACATAAAGTGCGTGGAAGAGCTGGCGTTCGGCAACGGCGAGTTCAAAAAAGCCAGCGAGTCGATTTATCGCGAATTAAAGAGCTACGGCGCGAAATCCGTCGATTATTTCCTCGAAACGTTTGTCGAAGCCTACAAGCTGTCGCTGGACGAGTTGTCGGTAACGGACTGAGCGGCGAGTGAGATTCGAGCTATCGCCCGAGTTTAAGGATAATACAATCTTTATAGTATGTGATTTTACGAAACCGGCAAATGCTTTTGCATTCGCCGGTTTCTTCTATAACGGAGGCTGAGGTTAAGATTTAAAACCTTAACGCGCAGCCTCCGTATTACCTCGTCATTCCGCGAAACAGCAAAGAAGAGCCGCTCGGCTGTTTCGTAGAATCCCCTGCATGGAGCGAATATTTTCCCCTTAATAAATTCCGCGATTTTCCGCCGATATGCAATAAAAAGCGCGTTCGCGGCGCAACCTAAGCGTGTATATGAAGAGAGCGGACGACATACTTCGGGCATTCGCTACGCCCGAAACGATAGTAAAACGCGCGTTTAAGACGAAATATCGCGAGGGTGCGGTGCTGTACAACCCCGACCTTACCGACAGCCTGCTGACGGGGCAAATCGTGCGCGCGCTGGAAAAGTGCGAGGACAAAAAGCCGACCGCGGACGCGTTGCTCGAATCGGTGGTGTACATCGCCGAAAGCGAGGTTATCTACGACGCGGCGGAAGTGCAAAAGTCGATTCTCGGCGGCGACGCGGTAGTGATTGTGGACGGAACGGACGGCTATCTTATATGCTCGGTCAGGAAGTGGGACAAGCGCGCGATAGCCGAGCCGCCCACCTCCACGGTAATGCGCGGACCGCGCGAGGGTTTTATCGAGGACGTGAAAACCAACCTGTCGCTCATCGAGCGGCGGCTGAAATCCCCGTCGCTCGCGGTGGAGAAAATGACGATAGGCAGACTGTCGCAGACTACTGTCGCGCTGGTGTATCTCGCGGACGTCGCGGCGCCCGAGGTGGTGAACGCCGTGCGCGACAAGCTGAAGAAAATCGACATCGACGCGCTGACCGACAGTCACTATATTCAGCCGTACCTCGAAGAACGTCCGTTTTCGATATTCCACCAGACGGGCGTGACCGAAAAGCCCGACATAGTGACGGCGAAGCTTCTAGAGGGCAGAGTCGCGATAGTGGTGGACGGCTCGCCGATGGTAGTCACCGTGCCGTTTATGGTAATCGAGGATTATCAATCGAGCGAGGACTACTACGAGCGTCCGTCGTTGTCTACGTTTTTGAGAATTTTGCGCTTAGTGTCGATATTTTTCGCTGTGCTGTTGCCGGGGTTTTACGTCGCGCTTCAAGAATACCATTACAGCATGATACCGCTGCGGTTTCTTATCACGGTAATGACGGCGGTGAACGGCATACCGCTGCCGCCGTTATTGGAAATCATGTTCGTTATTCTGCTGTTCGAGGTTATCAGGGAAGCCAGCGTGCGCATGCCGCGCGCCGTGGGTATGGCGATGAGTATTGTGGGCGCGCTCGTGCTCGGCGAAACGGCGGTAAAAGCCGGAATAATCAGTTCGCCTGCGGTGATGATAACCGCTTTAAGCTCGATTGCGCTGTACGTCGCGCCCAATCAGGAGGGCACGCTCACGCTGCTGCGCGTGGCGTTTACCGCGCTCGGCGGCTTAGGCGGCATGTACTTTATGCTCGTGGGCATGCTGTACCTCGTGCTGTACCTGTGCTCGATGGGCGGATTCGGCACGCCGTACCTCGCGCCGCTCGCGCCGTTTGTGCCCGGCGACCTCAAGGACTCGTTCTACCGCGCTTCGCTGCTTCGCATGAACGAACGTCCAAAATCGATAAAGAACATCAATCCACACCGCCAAAAGGAGGAAAAATGACAGCAAAACAAGTCAGCACGCGGCAGTTCGTCGTCGTACAGTTTCTGGTGGCGCTCGCCGTCAAAATGTTCATGCTGCCGGCGTTGATGCTTCGGGTGGTGGGCAAGGACAGCTATATCGTGATGCTCGCCTGGATAGCCTTCGAGTTTATTGACCTCACGTTCGTGCTGCTGCTCGCGCGCCGCAACCCCGACAAGACGATGTACGACATTCTCAAGGACGCATTCGGCAAAATCGCCTCGCGCGTAATCGTAGCCGTGTTCACGCTGTTCGTCGCGATGAAAGGCTTGCTCGTCATGAGCGAGCTGAAAACGTTTTTCGTCGTGACTATGTACGCCGACATAAATTGGTACGTCATGCTGATTCCGCTGATGGCGCTTCTGTTCGCGTTCGGGCTGCGCTCGCTGCGCGACCTCGGGCGCACGGCGGAAATCATCGCGCCGGTAGTCGTCATCAGCACGCTGGTGCTCAGCGGACTGCTGCTCGGCGACATCGAGCCCGAAAACCTTTTGCCGTTCATGGCAGGCGGTTTTTCGCCGATAGCAAAGGGCATGGCGACGTTCCCGATGTGGTTCGGCGACATAACATTCCTGTTAATATTCCTCGGCAATATCAAAATCACGCGCGGTTTTATGTGGAAAGCGTACCTGTCGAAGCTGGTGGCTTCCGCGCTCGTTATGCTGTTTTCGGTAACGCTGTTTTCGACCTACGCCAACGTTTCCACGCTAATCGACTACGGCAACAACGTCAGCAACATGACGCAGCTTAGCATGGGCGCGCAGGACAACGGGCGATTCGATTTGATGTTCTACTGTATATGGCTGTTCACCGTGTTCCTCAAGCTCGCGTTGATATTCTATTTATTCACGCGCAACCTCGGCTTCATCGTGAACACGCGCAACAATTACCTGACTTCCGGACTGTGCGCCGCGCTTTGGTACGCGCTCTCCGCGTTCGTATTGAAGAACGAGAACGTCACTTACCTGTTTTTCACCGGACCCGTCAAGTACGCGCTTTGCCCCGTGGCGTTCATAATGCCCATGCTGCTGTACTTCGCCGCGCTCGCAAAGTACAAGCCCAATTATCCCGAAGCGCTGATGAAAAAGGAGAAGAGCTATGGACGCAAGAAGCCCGAAAAACAAAGAACGACTGCTTAGAATCTACAAAATCCTGATTGCGGTGTTCGTCGTGGCGCTCGTACTGCTGCCGAGAAGCGTGACGAGCATACCGGAAATCGAAACCAAGCTGCTACTGACCGTGATGGGACTCGACAAGACGGAGAACGGCTACCGCGTGTCGGCAACCGCCGTCATGCCTGCCGAGAGCCAGAACGGCTCGACCATTCGCGCCGAAGTGGAAGCGGAGGAGGTTTCTGTGAGCGCGGCACTAGAAAAGCTCAGCCTGAAAATGGGCAAGCGGCTGGAGCTCGGGCTTTGCGGCGTGGTAATGGTGGGCGACACTTTCGGAGACGAGAGCCTGCTGCCGCACCTAAAATACCTGCTTTCGTCCGGCAAGATAATCCCCGGCGCGTACCTTGTGCAAGCCAAGGGCAGGTCGGCGAAAGAAGCTATCGAAATGTCCGACGCGCTCAGCGAGGCGAGCAGCAACGGCTTGTCCACGCTCGTCGAACACAACGCGCTCAACACGCACATGTCAACGATAACGCTTCTCAAGTTCTTGTCCGACACCGCTTCTGTGACTAACTGCGCGTACATGCCGCAGCTGGAAATCGGCAAGAAGGACAAGGCTTTCGGCGGCTCGGGGAGCGGCGAGTCCGGCACTTCGGGCGAGGGCTCGGAGTCGGGCGGCGCGGGCACTGCCGAGATAAAGCAGATTAACAAGATAGCGATTTACAAAAACGGCGTGCTGTCGGGCGAGTTCGACCCCGTGGAAACGCGCGGCTACGATTGGACGGACAAGAACAACAAGCAGGGGCTGGTGACGGTCAAAGATTTCACGGTGGGTGGAAAAGACGTCGGCGAGATTTACTGCCAGCTGATTGACAAAAAGGTCAATATCGACGTCGGGTTCGACGGCGGCGTGCCTACGGCAAGAGTGAAGATTGACGCGCTGATGAAGTTCGAGGAGCGGTACAAGCTGAGCGACCTCAACAAGTACGACGGCATAAGCGAGGACGAGCTGGGCTCCGCCATGAAAACGCAGTTCGCCGCCAAAATCGAGAGCAATATCCTTAGCTCGGTGGAGGCGATGAAGCGGCTTGGCGCAGACGTCGGCGGTTTTACAGACAAGCTTTACCGTTTCAGGAACAAGGAGTACGCGGCGTTCGGCGACCGCGACAAAATGCTCGCCGAGCTCGTCGTCACCTGCGACGTCAACGTCAAATTCAGATAAAGACGAGAAGTCTTACGAAAAATTTGACAAGTAAATCCGCAAGAAAAAAAGCTTCCCCGGGGGATAGGGAAGCTTTTGCGTTATGTTTGCTTTGCGTTTTATTTGCGCGACGTTCGCCGAGCGCGGATTACTTTGCGCGAATCAGCACGTCCGCCGCCGCGGCGATAGCCTTGCCCTCGCCGGTAACGCCCATTTTTTCGGTGGTGGTGGCGGAAACGTTGACAAGCTCGGGAGCAATGCCCAGCGCCTTGCCCAGGCTGTCGCGCATCTGCTGAACGAAAGGCGACAGTTTGGGTTTTTCGGCGATGATACACACCGAAGCGTTGATTATTTCATAGTTTTTCAGCCGTCCTACGACGTCGCGAAGCAGTTCCATGCTGTCCGCGCCCTCGTATTTCGGGTCGGTGTCGGGGTACAAGACGCCGATGTCTGGGAGTCCTGCCGCAGAGAGCAGCGCGTCCATTACCGCATGGACGGGCGCGTCGGCGTCGGAGTGTCCGAGCAAGCCCTTTTCGTAGGGAATGGTAACGCCGCAAAGAACGAGCCGCCTGTCCTCGACGAGGCGGTGCACGTCGAAGCCGAAGCCCACGCGGTAAGCGTCGTTCAGTCCTGCGAAATCGCGGAAGTCGGTGAGCTTTATGTTCGCCGGGTCGCCCTTTGAAATCATGCAGTTATAGCCGGCTTTCGAGTAAAGCTCGCTGTCATCGGCATAGTCGCCGTCGATTGTTTCATAGGCGTAGCTTATGCCTGCGTAGCGGAAAGTCTGCGGCGTTTGCACGATGTAGGTATACTCGCGCGGCATGGGAATCAGCATGTTTCCGCGCTTGACCCTGATTGCGTTGACGGGGTTTATCGCAGCTATGCCGCTGCCGTATTCGAGCGCGGATTTGAGGCTGTCGTCGATAACCTCGTCGGTGACGAACGGGCGCGCCCCGTCGTGAATAATCACGATGTCGGTGTCGACAATCGCTTTCAGCGCGTGACGCACGCTCTCGGTGCGAGTCGCGCCGCCCAGCACGAACTCGGCGTTGGGGTAGGTTATCATCTGGCGCATGGCGTCCATGTCGCGCTCGGCGCACACAATCACCAGCCTGTCGAAGCGCGCGAACTTCGCCGCCGTCCTCGCCGCGACCGCCACGCCCGAAATGTCGTGCAAAACCTTGTTATAGCCAAGCCCGGCTCTTACGCCGCTGCCGGCGCACAGCACTACCGCCGTTATTTCAGGAAACGATTTCATACATTAACCCCGCTTCGGCTTTGCCTGCCTTTTCGTTGAGCTCGAGCACGCGGAATTTAAGCTCCGACGAGCCGAATTCAATCGCTACTTCGTCGCCGATTTTCAGCTTTGTGCCGGGCTTTGCCTCTCTGCCGTTCACCCGAACCTTGCCGCTCGCCGCCGCCTCCGCCGCGACGGTGCGCCGCTTGAGTATTCTCGATACTTTCAAAAATTTATCTAATCTCATGCTAATCCTTTACTATGTCGCCCAGCTTTACGTCCGCAGCGCGGATGAGGTCGCAGGGCTTGGTTTCCGCCATAAGCCCCGGTCGCCCCGCGCTGTAAACCACAGTGGGCAGATTTTCGACGGGGTAGTAAGCCGTCGTTCTGAACTTTTTTTTCATTCCGATAGGCGAGCAGCCGCCGCGAATGTAGCCCGTCGTCGGCAAAAGCTCCTTTAGGTGCAGCGGCTCGATGTTCTTTTCGCCGACGACTGCGGCGCACTTTTTGAAATCGAGTTCGCGGTTGACGGGCAGCATGAAAACGTAATGCTCGCCGCTCTTGCCACGAGTGACTATCGTCTTGTACACGCGCTCTGCCGGCAAGCCCACCTTGACGGGCGCGCTCTCCTCGTCGATACCCACATAGTTTTCGGGGTCGACGTCGAATGAGTGCACGACGTAATCGATTTTCAGCTTGTCGAGTATCCGCAGCACGTTTGTCCTTTCTTCTTTCATATACTTTGCACCCCGGGCGGCTACGACTTAAAACTCGTAATCCACCGCGTGACGAGCGACGCGAATAGACTTACACAGCGACGAAACCGCGACGTGACGTGGGTCGGTCTTGTAAGCCTCGAGGTCGGCGTAATTGTCGAACGTGGCAATCAGCACCGCGCTGCAATCGTTGCCGGGCGCGGCGTTTTCTGCTACTTCCGCCGAGCGCAGCACCTCTATTTGTCCGTAAAGACCGCGAAGCTTATCCAAAAACTCGCGCGCTTCCTTTTCCTTTCCGGGCATAAATTCCCACATGACGATATGTTTAACCATTTATATTACCTCGCTTTACACAAGTATACCACGTCTACCGAAAATTGTAAAACAATTATCGCGATTGTGCGGAAAAAGAGGGGAGTTTACGGGGAGATGCGCCGCTTGCGGCGATAAAATTATAATAAAGCCGACAAAACTACAACAAAAAAGCTCCGAAGCGCAATGCTCGAAGCTTTGGTAGGAGTGAGTGGACTCGAACCACCGACCCCCACCTTATCAGGGTGGTGCTCTAACCGGCTGAGCTACACTCCTATAAACGCTGTCGTTCGGGCGTTTCTCGAACCAAATGAAATCGGAAGGAGAATCGTGGTGGAGGTAAACGGGTTCGAACCGTTGACCCCCTGCTTGCAGGGCAGGTGCTCTACCAGCTGAGCTATACCCCCACGACTGACCGACAGCCTATACATAATATCAAATAGCGAGAATTTTGTCAAATAAATTTCACGGTCTTTTGAAAAAATTTCGATTTTTTTCTCGGCTCGGCGTTCGTGGTACGGAAAGCGAGCTACGGCATGGTGTGGCAAAACCGCTCGGGCGAGCAAAAAGCCGTGCTTAAACTTAGCGCGAGCGGCTTTCCGCCCGAAGCCGTCAGTCTTTCTTTTCGACGTAGAGTGGGTTGACGGACATGCGCCAATCCAATTCGCCGCGGTCTACGGCTGTCAGCATCACGTTCGAGCTCGCAAGGTTGGTGGCAAGCGGAATGTTCTGCACGTCGCACAATCTCAACAGCGCGGAAACGTCGGGCTCGTGCGGCTGTGCGGTGAGAGGATCGCGGAGGAATATCACCAGGTCGAGCTCGTTCGCCGCAATCATTGCGCCTATCTGCTGGTCGCCGCCCAAAGGTCCGCTCTTCATGCGGATAATGCTCAGTCCCGTTTCGCCCATGACCAGCGTGCCCGTGGTGCCGGTGGCGAAAAGCGTGTGCTTTTTCAGTACGTCCTTGTATTTAATCGCCAGCGAAATCATGTCGTTCTTTTTCTTGTCGTGTGCGATAAGCGCGATATTCATTTTGTGATTCTCCTTGTAGTAAAAATAGGTATGCGTTTGCGTTTTTTTGCGGCTAAGCTTGTTCGCCCGACGGCGGCTCGAGGGCTAAGCCTCGCTTCGCCGCGACCGTCTTTACGGGGTAGCCCGTTTCGTCGAAATCAATCTTTTGCAGGTTAAGGTAGCGCGGCATGGGCTCGGTTTTCGCGTTGTGTTCTTTCATCGCGTGATAGCAGCACCACAGTTCTTTGCCGTCGGGGGAGCGGAAGAACGAAGCGTGACCGGGACCGAACGCGCCGTCGGACTTGGTGAGTATCGGCTCGGGGTGCTTGAGCCAGGCTGATTCGGAAACGTAGTCGCCGCCGACGTATTCCAGCACTCCCAGACAGTAGTCGTCCGACCAGCAGCCGTTGCCGGAGTAGATGATAAACAGCCGCCCCTTGTTTTCCACGAAGAACGCGCCCTCGTTGATTGTCCAATTGCCCGAGTACGGCGGCACCGTTTCCCACGGGTAAGTCGCTTGCGCGATTTGCGCCCGTGCGCTCCCGAGCACGTTCGGCTTGTCGAGATAGGCGATTTCCAGCACCTGGTGCCCGGGGGTAAGTCGCGAGTAGCAGATGAGCTGTCGCTTGTCGGGCAGGGTGTAGACCGTGGGGTCGATTGCCCACACGGTTTCGTCGCCCAGAAAACCTGCGAACTCGAAGCCGTCGAACGGGTCGGAGGACAGCGAACGCAGCACGAACAGGTGCTTTTCCTGCGTTTCGGGGTTAGTCACGCCGCTTGTGTAGATGTAGAATTTGCCGTCGGGAGCTTCGTGCATTTCCGGCGCCCACACGCAGCCGAAAACCGTCTTGTTGTCGATGCGGTAAACCTCGCGCGTTTCGCCCTCGCAAATGCTTGCCGCGTGCCGCGAGCGAGTGACTTCCACGCGGTTGCCGCGCGTGCACAGAGCGTAGTAATAGCCCGTCCGCGCGCAGTAGGTCATAAACGGATCCGCCCAATCGGTTTTGGAAACGGGATTGACAATTTTCATTATGGTTTCTCCTTATGTTTTCGCCGCTTAAACGCGGTTTACGGTGATTTTATCGTAGCGAGCCTTGCTTTCTTCCTTTTTCTCGCCGTGCTCGAGCATAGTCGTTTCGCCGTCCGCGCTCAACTCCGATTTCGCGAGGTTGTCAAAGCGGAAGAATGGCGAGGAGGGCAGCGCGTCGCGGCTGAAATCTCGCATAAAGTTGTTGAAAACCGCGTCGCGGCAGTTGCTCTCGATTACGCACAGCGGATTTTCTTTTTCGTGTGTTTTCCACAAAAGGAAATTATCGAATGTCACGTTTTCGATATTACCAACGCCGTGCGGATAGTCCGGGGGATCGAAAATTCTGTCGCCGGCGTACCGCGTTCCGTCGAAATTCAAGCCCATTTCGCGCACGCCTGCCGTAAAGTTTCTGAGCGTGACGTTGCGAATGGGCGAGTCGACGCTCAGCATGCGCACCGCCGTCCAGCAGTTTTCGGCGATTACGTTTTCGACGGTAATGTCGGAAATCTCCTCGGGGAACAGGTAGTGATTGTGGCGGTAGTCGAAGGCGTCGTCGGCGTTGAGAGCGATGAGGTCGTCGTTGGTTGCGCCCGTCGTCGCGATTACGTTCCTGATTACGCCGCGCTTGCAGCCGCCGCCCATGTGAATGCCGTCCTGGCAAAGCGTCCTGTGCTCGTCGTCGATAATCAGGTTTTCTATCTTAAAGTCGGTAACTCTGCCGAGAATAAAATGATAGGTTTCCGAGTTTTTGACCGTAAGTCCCGACAGCGACAAGCCCGTCACGCCGTAGAAGCCGAACAGCACGCCGGTGCACGGACCGTGCCGCCAATCCTCGCGAGCGTTGTGCGCGTTGTTGCCGTCCCACACGCCGCCCTCTACGGTAATGTCGCGGCTGTCGGGCTCGTTGTAATCGTTGGACACGCACGCGCGGTAATCGCCGCCCGTGAAGCACCCGTCGCCAGCCGTTATGACCGCGTTCTCCGCCGCCGTGATTTTGCGCCCGGAGGGGATAAGCAACGGCTTTACGAGCGTGTAATTGCCGCTCGGTATATAAACCTCGGGCTCGGCTGCGAGCGCCGCGCTCATCGCTTCGTTGAAATTATTTCCGTCGTAGCCGTATTCCGTAAAGCTCTTCATTTCGTGGCTTTCCTCTATATAATTTACCGCGACGAAAAACGCGTTCCGCCGCGGCGTAGTAGGTTATCTGTATCTTAGTAAGCTCTGCCGAAGTAGATTTTCTTCTTCGCGGGTTTGCCGCAAACGACGCACTTGTCGCCCACGGGGGTCTGGTCGAAAGGCATGTTTCTCGTCGTGACCTGCATGTCGGCTTTCAGCTTGTCCTCGCACTCACGGCAACCGCACCACATTCCCAAGCCGAAGTTGCCGCTGTCGACGGCATCGCGCAGCTCGTCGGTGTTATGCACGACTTTGATGTGCGAGTTGAGGTGGTCGAGCGCCTTTTGGTACATGTTCTCGTTGATTGATTGCAAAAGCTCGGGCATTTCCTTTTCGATTCCGTCAATCGCGAGCGTAAACTTTTCGCCGGTCTTGTCGCGGCGAGCGTAAGTAACCACGCCGTTCTCGATGTCGCGCGGACCTATCTCTATGCGCACGGGCACGCCCTTCATTTCGTATTCGTTGAACTTCCAGCCCGGCGAATTGTCGCTGTCGTCGAGCTTCACGCGGAAGCCCGCGGCTTTGAGCGCGTTGTAAATCTCTTCGGCTTTTTCCATAACGCCGCCCTTGTGCGCGGCAATGGGGATAATCACCGCCTGAACGGGCGCGACGTAAGGTGGCAGACACAGTCCGCGCTGGTCGCCGTGAGTCATAATCACCGCGCCGATCATACGGGTAGAAGTGCCCCACGAGGTCTGGTAGGGATTCTTATGAGTTCCGTCCTTGTCGAGGAACTTGATGTCGAAAGCCTCGGAGAAGTTGGTGCCGAAGTAGTGCGTGGTGCCTGCCTGCAAGCTCTTGCCGTCGTGCATCATCGCTTCCATCGAGTAGGTCGCCTGCGCGCCTGCGAATTTCTCCTTTTCGGACTTCTGACCGATGAGCACGGGCATAGCGAGCACGTTTTTGGCAAACTCCTCGTAGACGTGCAGCATTTTCAGCGTTTCTTCCTGCGCCTCCTCGGGGGTGGCGTGCAGGGTGTGACCTTCCTGCCACAGGAATTCGGAGGTGCGGAGAAAAGGACGCGTGGTCTTTTCCCAGCGCACGACGTTAGCCCATTGGTTAATCAGCATCGGCAGGTCGCGGTAGGACTGCACCCACTTGGAGTACATCTGGCAGATAATCGTTTCGCTCGTGGGGCGAATGACCAGCTTTTCCGCGAGCGGAGTGTCGCCGACGTGCGTGACGAGCGCGACTTCGGGCGCAAAGCCCTCGACGTGCTCGGCTTCTTTCATAAGATAGCTGTACGGAATCAGCATGGGGAAATAAGCGTTTTCGTGACCCGTCGCCTTAAAGCGCGCGTCCATTTCGCGCTGGATATTTTCCCAGATAGCGTAGCCGTAGGGGCGTATAACCATAGTGCCCTTGACGGGACCGTAATCGACGAGCTCGGTTTTGAGCACAACGTCGGTGTACCACTGCGCGAAATCGTTTTCGATGTCGGCAATTTCCTGAACGAACTGTTTGTCCTTAGCCATAAACAAAAATCTCCTGTATATACCGTAACATTATACCCTAAACGCGAGCCACCTGTCAATCGCTTGACCGCGGCAGAGAAAATAATTGCGAAAGAAAAAGCGCGCACTCGCCCCGTGTCGTTGAAATTTCTCGGGAATAGTGCTATATTTATAAAGAACTGCCGAGGAAACGGAAATGGAAAATAAGATTAAAGTGTTTGAAAGCAAAAACGTGCGCACCGCATGGAACGCGGATGAGGAGGAATGGTACTTTTCCGTTGTGGACGTAGTAGCGATACTCACGGGAGTTACATGAAAAAAGTGAGGAAACGGACGAGAACGAGGGCGGCAACAGCCCCGAAACGGATTGACATAAACGCGCTTCGGTGGTATAATAAACCAGTATGGCGAGCGGTGAGAGCGTAAGCCGAAAACCAAACGCCGGGAGCGGAGCTTTCGCGCCCGATAAAAGAGGACATTATGAACAAGAACAGAACGTTATTTACCAGCGAATCGGTGACGGAAGGACACCCCGACAAGGTGTGCGACCATATCGCGGACTCGGTGCTCGACGCGGCGCTCGCCGCCGACCCCATGAGCCGCATTGCCTGCGAGGTATGCTGCACCACGGGGCTCGTGCTCGTCATGGGCGAGTTTACCACCGAAAGCTATATCGACATACCCAAAATCGTGCGCGAAACCGTCAAAGAAATCGGCTATACGGACGCTGGGTTCGGCTTCGACTACAAGACGTGCGCGGTACTAACCACCATCGACGAGCAGTCGGCGGACATTGCCATGGGCGTAAACAAGGCGCTCGAGGCGAGAGGCGGCGAAACGGACGACGCGCTAAGCGAGGGCGCGGGCGACCAGGGCATGATGTTCGGCTATGCCTGCCGCGAAACCGACGAACTTATGCCGCTGCCGATTATGCTCGCCCACAAGCTGACGAAAAAGCTCGCCGAGCTTCGTAAATCGGGCGAAATCCCATACCTTCGTCCGGACGGCAAGGCGCAGGTCACCGTGGCTTACGACGACGGCGTACCGGTAGCGGTGGATACCGTCGTGGTTTCCACTCAGCATAACCCCGGGGTGGAGCACGCCGCGCTCGAGAAAGACATTATCGAAAAACTTATTCGCCCCGTGATTACCGACAAGTGGCTCACCCCCGACACCAAGTACTACGTCAATCCCACCGGCAACTTCGTCATCGGCGGACCGCAGGGCGACAGCGGACTGACGGGTAGAAAAATAATCGTAGACACCTACGGCGGCATGTGTCCGCACGGCGGCGGCTCGTTCAGCGGCAAGGACCCCACCAAGGTTGACCGCTCGGCGACCTACTACGCGCGCTACGTCTGCAAAAATATCGTCGCGGCAGGGCTCGCGGACAAATGCAGACTTCAGGTTGCCTACGCTATCGGCAAGGCAAACCCCGTGTCGCTGAATATAGAAACGTTCGGCACGGGCAAGTACTCCGACGAGCAAATCCTCGCCGCGGTAAACGCCGTGTTCGACTTCCGCCCGTACAGCATCATAAAACAGCTTGACCTCCGTAAGCCCGTGTACGCGGCGACTTCCAATTACGGACACTTCGGCAACCCTGCGTTCGCTTGGGAGAAGACCGATAGAGCGGAAGCCCTGAAAAAGGCGATTAAATAAGTGAATATACGCGGCGACATCGACGAGATACGTTTCCGCAACGAAGAAAACGGGTTTACCATTCTGGTGCTTGACATAGATGGCGAGCCCGTTATTTCCGCAGGCGTTTTTCCGCCGGTAGTCGAGGGACAGACCGTCACGCTGACGGGCGAGTACGTCGTGCATCCGAAGTACGGCAGACAGTTCAAGGCTTCGCGGTGCGAGATAGAAAAGCCCGACGGTATCGACGGCATAGTCAGATACCTCGGCAGCGGACTGATAAAAGGCATAGGTCCGGCGCTCGCGTTGCGGCTCGTTTCGACGTTCGGAAAAGACACGTTTTCCGTCATAGAAAACGCGCCCGGGCGGCTTGCGACGGTGCGCGGCATCAGCAAGCAAAAGGCAGCGGAAATAGCCAAGGCTTACGGCGAAATCAAGGAAATGCAGGACGCGGTAATGGCGCTTCAGGCGTTCGACATACCGCTGGGTACTGCGCTTAAAATCTACAAGGTCTACGGCAAGACGACGGCGGACACGGTGCGCCAAAACCCCTACCGACTGATTGAGGACGTGGACGGAATAGGCTTTATCACCGCCGACAAAATCGCGCAACGCGCAGGCATCGGTCGCGACAGCGAGTTCAGAGTAGCCGCAGGCGTCATCTATATATTGAAAGAGAGCGTGTCGAAGAGCGGCAACACCTGTTATCCGAGAGAAGAAACGGTCGCGGAGGCGGCAAATCTTCTCGGCGTGGACGAGGAGCTTGTGCGTTCGGTCGCGGACGGGCTCGTGCTCGAGCGACGCATAAAACTTACCGAAACTTCGGACACCGAAGTGTACGTTCTGCCCGGGGTTTACCGCACCGAAAAGAACGCCGCGGTGCTGCTCGAGCGGCTGATAGAGGCTGCCGACTCCACCGTCTACGACGTGACTGGCGACATCGAAGCTTACGAGAAAATCAACAATATTACGCTCGCGCCCAACCAGCGCGAAGCGGTCAGGGCGGCGATAACGTCGGGCGTCGCGCTCGTGACGGGCGGACCGGGCACGGGCAAAACGACGATTATAAAGTGTATTCTGGATGTATTCGACCATATCGGCAAAAAAGTAACGCTGATGGCGCCCACGGGACGTGCGGCAAAGCGCATGAGCGAGGCTACGGGCAGGGAAGCGAGCACCGTCCACCGCGCCTGTAAAATCGGCGGAGCGGCGGCGGTTTCCGACGGCGAGCC
>ERZ779876.504-NODE-504-length-42895-cov-4.638165_pt1 | contig 42895 bp, 32 predicted proteins | sample MGYA00511068_ERZ779876 | MGnify/ENA primary metagenome ERZ779876 (study PRJEB29588, sample SAMEA1970858) | human gut metagenome | biome: human gut; feature: human-associated habitat; material: faeces | place: Denmark | collected 2008/2010 ...
CAGCCGCGTATAAGGACAATTTGGTTATGGACATTTTACAGAAAAGAACATGGGCGCAGATCGACCTCGACGCGGCGGCGCACAATTTTAAGGAAATTCGCCGCTATGTCGGCAACCGGTCGATGGTCTGCTGTGTGATTAAGGCAGATGCCTACGGGCACGGCGCAGTGCGCATGGCAGAGGAATACGAAGCCCTCGGCGCAGACTGGCTGGCGCTTTCCAACATTGAGGAAGCCTTGCAGGTGCGTCGTGCGGGCATCAAGCTGCCGCTGCTCGTGCTGGGCTATACCCCGGCGGAAGCCGCAGATGTGCTTGCCGAAAACGACATTGCGCAGTGCGCGTATTCTGCAGAATACTGCGCGGCGCTCTCCGAAAACGCCGTAAAAAGCGGCGTTAAGGTGAAGATTCACGTCAAGGTCGATACCGGCATGAGCCGCCTCGGGTTCTATTTTCAGGACATTGAGCGCGACAAAGAGGCCGTAAGCGTTGTGGCAGAAGCGTGCCGCCGCCCGGGGCTTATCCCGGAGGGCATCTTCACGCATTTTGCCGTGGCAGATGGCGGCGAGAATGGCAAGGCATTTACCTTGAAGCAGTTCTCGTGCTTTATGGCGCTCATCGCGGAGCTTGAAAAGCAGGGCATCACGTTTAAAATTCACCACTGCGCGAACAGCGGTGCAATCCTCGATTACCCCGAGATGCACCTCGATATGGTGCGTGCGGGCGTGATTTTATACGGCATGGAACCGTCGCTCAGCGTGGAGCATCACGCGGATTTCCGCCCGGTGCTCAGCCTGCACTCCGTCATTTCGCACGTGAAGGAGATTGAGCCCGGATCGGACATCAGTTACGACCGCACATTCACCGCAAAGGAACGCATGCGCGTCGCGACCATTCCGGTCGGCTACGCGGACGGCTACTCCCGCAGGCTTTCGAACCGCGGCAGTGTGCTCATTCACGGTACGCGCTGCCCGATTTTAGGTAAAGTCTGCATGGACCAGTGCATGGTGGATGTTTCCGCCGTGCCGCAGGCGAAGGTAGGGGATACCGTAACGCTCATCGGTCGCGACGGCGAGGATGAGATCACCGCGGCGGAAATTGCCGGCATCATGGAGACAATCCACTACGAAGTGGTGTGCGACATCTCAAAGCGCGTCACACGCGTCTACATGAAAAACGGCAAAGAAGTCAGTGTTCTGGACTGTATTTTGGACAAATATTGATTGTAAAGCAGCGGCTTTTGGCTTCGTTCAGCCGAGTCGCTGCTTTAAATTTATAGTGATTTGAAAGGGTGAAAGTGATGGAAAAGCTTTTAAAGCTGCGCGATGAAATGAAAGAGGATTTGCTGCACGGTTCTATTTTCCCGTTCTGGGAGCAATATACCATCGATCATGAAAACGGCGGCTTTTACGGCGCCGTGACGGTCGATAAGGTTATTCACAAGGACGCGTCCAAGGGCCTCGTGCTGAATGCACGTTTGCTGTGGACATTTGCGGGCGCGTACCGCATTTTCGGCGACGAGAAGTATAAGGAGCTCGCCGACCGCGCGTTTAACTACATCGTTGAGCGCTTCTGGGACCACAAAAACGGCGGCGGTTTCTGGATGCTGCACGCAGACGGCTCTGTGGAAGACGACACGAAAATGACCTACGGCCAGGGCTTTTTGCTGTATGCGTTCTCCGAGTACGTCCGCGCAACGGGCAGCGAGGAAGCACGCAGATATGCCGATATGACGTATGATTACATCGAAAACGTGTGCAAAGAGGGCAACTATTACCTTGAAAACGCACGCGGCACGGGCAGCAGCAACGGCGCCATTACGGAGGCGGGCAACCTTTCCATGAACACGCACATCCACATTCTGGAGCCGATGACGTGCTACTTCCGTATTCGCCACGATGCCTGCGTGGAGGAGAGCCTTGTGAACCTCATCGAGATCACCGCACGCAGAATTTACGACACCGAGCACCACCATTTTGTCATGTTCTTCAACGATAAAATGGAGCCGCTGCCGGGCGAGGTTTCGTTCGGCCATGACATTGAGGGTTCCTGGCTGTTGACGGAAGCTGCCGAAGTGCTCGAAAAGTACGGCGCAGATAAAGCCCGTGCGGAAAAGCTCCTTGAGGAAGCGAAGGAGGTCGCCATCAACATGGTGAACTTCACGCTGAGCCACGGCATGGATACGGACGGAGGTCTGTTTGACGAGGGTCACGAAGAAGGCGGCATCGCTGTGCCGAATAAGGTCTGGTGGGTGCAGGCGGAAGCCGTTGTCGGCAGCGTGAACGCATGGCAGATTACGGGCGACGAGAAGTATCTCGATTCCGCGCTGAAGAGCTGGGCATACATCAAAGCCGAAATCATCAACGGCCCGGCGGGCGAGTGGTTTGCAAGCGGTAAAAATTCCCCGGACGAGGAAAATTCGCACCTGCTGTGCGGCCCGTGGAAGTGCCCGTACCACAACGCCAGAGCCGCGTTTGAAATTTACGAGCGCTGCGAGGCACTGGAAAAGTAAACAGCAACAGCAAAGCCCTGCCGAGAAAATTCCCGGTAGGGCTTTTGTCATGCTTAAATTAAATTTAATCGAACCCGTAGTTTTCCACACCCGAAAGCTCGGAGTGCGTTTTGGCATAGCTCTGCGCGGCGGTATAAAAATCCTCCCAAGTTTTCTCCGGCGCACCGGGGGAAAGCGGATGCAGGCGCAAATTGCTGTCCTCACGCACGGCGGCATAAGCGTAATCGCTGTAAATCAAAATGCCCGTCACATTGTCGAGCAGGTCGTAGCTTCGCGGCAACTCGTAAATGGTCTCCGTATCCGTCGTTTCGAGCACCTCAAGGTCAAATACGTGCCTATACTGCCCGGTGACGTACAGGTCACAGAGGTCGGTAAAACCGTTTTCAAGAAAAACAGGGGAATCGCCGTCAAAATAGAGCCGCAGCACGGAAACGTCGCCCTCTGTGCCGCCGAATTCAAGTGCAGGCACATCGACCTTGTGCGCCGCACAGCCGGAAAGCAAGAGCAGCAAACCGAGCAGAATCAAAACGGACAATAAACGCTTTTTCATGTGCATACCCCCTTTCGGAAAACAGGCGGTGTGAGGGCTTCCTTATTTATTCAGTAATTCGTCAACCTCGACGGGTTCCAGCTCTTTCAATGCCGGGTGGTCGGTCAGCGTTTTCAGCATGCGCCAACCGAAATGATCTTCTTCCAAATTCTCCGGAACGGGACGGAAGCCGAAATCAAGGTACAGCTTTGCGGCGACCCACGTGGTGGTCTGGGTGGGCACGAACAGCTCTTTGTAGCCGAGCGCCTGCAAACGGTGCAGCGTGTGCGCGATGAGCGGGCGGGAAAGTCCCTTGCCTTGCGCGTCGCGGCTTACGGAAACCCAATGCAGCCAGCCACCGGGCAGCTTTTCATCGAAAAACGCCGTTGCGGTCGCAACCTTCTTTCCGTTCGGGTCGACGATGAAGAACATTCTGTCGGGCAGAACGTCTTCGTGCTTGCCGTAGTAGCGCTGCCACGCGTCCACGCCTTCCTCAAAAGTCGAAAACTCTTTCGCCGATTTTTCAATCTCAATCCACGTATCGCGGTCGCCGGGGGTGTAGGTTGTGAACGAATACCCCGCGGGCAGATTGTAATGCGGAATTTCCGTTTTCGCCGGCATGGTCATGAACAGATGGTAATACTTCAAACGGCTGTCGTGATTATCTAAATGTAAAGAAGCTAAGTCTTTCATAGATTTGATTATGAATTAGGATTCATTTCTGCCGCAGCATTTCTTGTATTTCTTGCCGCTGCCGCACGGGCACGGGTCGTTTCTGCCGGGCTTTTTGCCGTTTTTGCGCACCGGCTGCTTGACGGCCGGCGTATCGGAGGATGTTGTGCCGGTCTCCTTGGCGACGGCTTCACGCTTCGGTGCTTCCGGCGTCTTCAGGCGCACAGTCAGAATCATGCGGGCGGTGTTTTCGCGGATCGTGTCGATCATCGCGTCAAACATGTCAAAGCCCTCTTCGCGGTATGCAATGACCGGGTCTTGCTGGCCGTAGGCGCGCAGGCGGATGCCCTTCTGGAGCTCATCCATCGCATCAATATGATCCATCCACTGCGTATCGACGTTCTTCAGCAGCACCACGCGCTCCACTTCACGCATGATCGGCGGGGTGAACGCCTTCTCACGCAGGTCGTAAAGCTTGTGCGCACGCTCCTTGAGAAAATCGATGACCGTTTGCTGCTCGAGATCCTCAAACGCCTGACCCTCATAGTGCAGCTCATCCGGATTAACCATCCAGCCGAGGTAGTGATCGCGCAGACCGCGGAGATCCCAGTCGTCGTGCAGGGTGTTCTCCGGCAAGAAACGCTTGACGTTCGCTTCGATGGCCTGATCGATCATGGACATAATCTGCGGCTTCACGTTGTCGCCGTTCAGCACGCGGTCGCGCTGCTCATAGATGATCTCGCGCTGGCGGTTCATCACGTCGTCATACTGCAGAACGTTCTTACGAATGGCAAAGTTTCTGCCCTCGACCTTCTTCTGTGCGTTTTCGATAGTGTTGGAGAGGATAGACGCTTCGATCGGCATGTCCTCGTCCACATTCAGGCGGTCCATAATGGTCTGAATGCGGTCGCCGCCGAACAGACGCATGAGGTCGTCTTCAAGAGAGATGTAGAAGCGGCTCTTACCGGGATCGCCCTGACGGCCTGCACGGCCGCGCAGCTGGTTATCGATACGGCGAGATTCGTGGCGCTCCGTGCCGATGATGTACAGGCCGCCGAGCTTGCGAACTTCCTCTGCCTCCGGCGCAATCTCCGCTTTGTATTTTTTATTGAGCTCCGCAAAGGTCTTGCGGGCATTCAAAATCTCTTCATCGTCCGTGTAGCCGTAGGCGGAAGCCTCGCCGATGAGCTCCTCAGAGAACTGCATGCGGCGCATTTCGGCACGCGCCATGAACTCTGCGTTACCGCCGAGCAGAATATCCGTACCACGGCCGGCCATGTTCGTTGCGATGGTCACAGCACCCTTACGGCCTGCCTGTGCGACGATTTCGGCTTCTTTTTCATGGTACTTTGCGTTCAGCACTTCGTGCTTGATGCCGCGGCGCTTCAGCATGGCGCTGAGCTGCTCGGATTTTTCAATCGTGATGGTACCGACCAGCACCGGCTGGCCTTTTTCGTGGTGCTCGATGATGTCGTTGATAACGGCATTGAACTTGCCCTTTTCGGTCTTGTAAACAACGTCCGGGCAGTCTTCACGAATCATCGGCTTGTTTGTCGGAATCTCTACAACGTCCAGTTTGTAAATTTCGCTGAACTCGGATTCCTCGGTCATGGCCGTGCCGGTCATGCCGGAGAGTTTGTTGTAAAGGCGGAAGAAATTCTGGAACGTGATGGTTGCAAGCGTTTTGCTTTCGCGCGCGATTTTCACGCCTTCCTTCGCTTCAATGGCCTGGTGCAGACCTTCGTTGTAGCGTCTGCCGTACATCAGACGGCCGGTGAATTCATCAACGATGATGACTTCGCCGTCGCGCACGACGTAATCGATATCGCGCTGCATGATGCCGTTCGCCTTGATCGCCTGATTGATGTGGTGCTGAATGGTGATGTTGTCCGGGTCCGTGAGGTTTTCCAAGCTGAAGAACTGCTCGGCTTTTTTTACGCCGCGCTTGGTGAGCGTTGCGGTCTTCTGCTTTTCGTTGATGATATAATCGTAATCCTCGTAGATCTCGTCATTGTCTTCCTTTTCGTTCGTCTCCGCCACGCGGATAGGGCGCAGGGTCTTTGCGAAGCGGTCGGCGACATTGTAAAGCTCCGTGGACTGCTCGCCCTGACCGGAAATGATGAGCGGGGTACGCGCCTCATCGATGAGGATGGAGTCCACCTCGTCCACGATGGCGAAGTTATGGCCGCGCTGCACCTTGCGCTCTTTGTAGGTGACCATGTTGTCACGCAGGTAGTCAAAGCCGATCTCATTGTTCGTTGCGTATGTGATGTCGCAGGCGTAGGCTTTTTTCTTTTCGTCCGGCTCCATGCCGGGGATGGCAAGGCCTACGGTGAGACCGAGGTAGTTGAACACACGCGCCATCATTTCGCCTTGATATTTTGCAAGGTAATCGTTGACGGTGACGATGTGAACACCCTTGCCGCTTAAAGCGTTGAGGTACGCCGGGAGGGCAGCGGTGAACGTCTTGCCTTCGCCGGTCTTCATCTCGGCGATGCGACCCTGATGCAAAATGATGCCGCCGATAATCTGTACCGGGAACGGCTTGATGGAGAGCACACGCCACATGGCTTCGCGGCACGTTGCGAACGCTTCGGGCAGGATGTCGTCAAGGGAAGAGCCGAGGGAGAGGCGCTCTTTCAACACGGCGGTCTGGCCCTTCAACTCCTCATCTGTCATTTTTGTGTATTTGTCATCGAGCGCGAGCACCGCTTGCTTAAGCGGTTCAATGCGCTTTAATTCTTTCTTGCTGTAGCTGCCGAACAGCTTTGTGAGTAGGTTCATGGTTCGGGAACACTTTCCTTTCTTTCGCGCGGATTCCCCGCGCGCGGCATATAAATCAGTATAGCATGGAACAGCATAAAAAAGCAAGCGATAGGGGCATATTCATGAAAACTTTATAGGTGATCAAAAAGAAGCGCATTTTAAAACGCAAAAACGGCAGTGCAATTCGAGAAAAACAGCAAAATACAGGATAGCCTTAGCCGAAATGCACAAAAAACTCTTTTTTTCCAAATCATAAACAGCTTATGAACAAAATGTGACTTTTTATTCGGTTTTCTCTTGATTTTCGCAAAATTAGAGGCTATACTATAGGTAACAATTCCTGTTTTTCCGATGTGTGCAAACCATAACTGGTCAAAAAAACGAAGAACAGGAAATTCTTTAATTTATAGGAGAGTGAACATCCTTGGACAAATTCTTCAAAATTTCCGAGCGTGGCTCGAACGTCCGCACAGAGATCATTGCCGGTCTCACGACGTTCTTCGCGATGGCTTACATCGTAGTCACGAACCCGAACCAGATTGTTAGCTTCAACCATCTGGCTCCGGATGCCGACCCGGCCTTCCAGCAGATTTGGAACGCTGTGTATGTCGCATCCATTCTGGCAGCAATCATCGGTACGCTGCTGATGGCTCTGTATGCGAAGATGCCGTTTGCACAGGCTTGCGGCATGGGTCTGAACTCCTTCTTCTTCGTATCCTTCATTCTGCCGGAAATCATCTCCGGCGGCGACGTCATCAAGGGCTACCATGCAGGCCTCGTCATCATTCTGGTTTCCGGTATTGTCTTCCTGCTGTTCTCTGTCACGGGTCTCCGTGTCAAGGTTGCAAAGGCTCTTCCGGACTGCCTCAAGAAAGCAATCCCGGCCGGTATCGGTCTGTTCATCGCTTTCCTCGGCTTCCAGAATGTCGGCATCATCCAGACTAACCAGTACACGCTCGTTCAGTTCGTTGATATCCACGGCGCACTGAAGGCAGGCGCATTCTTTGCGGATGTTGAAGGTGTAAAGGCATTTATGCCGGCCATCCTCGCATTCCTCGGTCTGCTCGTCATTGCAATTCTTGAAAAGCACAACGTCAAGGGCGGCGTGCTCATCAGCATCGCAGGCATTTCCGTTCTGTACTATCTCCTTTCCGGTACGACCCCGACCTTCGACATGAGCCAGATCGGCCAGACCTTTAAGGATTTCGGCTCCATCGGCATCACCGGTGTGTTCCAGGCTGACGCTTGGAAGCGTGCGTTCACAGGCTCTGAGCTCGGCGGCATCTTCTCCGCAATCATGCTCGTCGTTACGTTCTGCCTCGTCGATATGTTCGACACCATCGGCACCCTGTACGGCACCGCTTCTCAGGCAAACATGCTGGACAAGAACGGCGATCCGATCAACGTTAACCAGTGCATGACCAGCGACTCCGTTGCAACGGTTGCGGGCGCTGTTTGCGGTACTTCCACCTGCACCACGTTCGTTGAGTCCGCTGCTGGCGTTGGCGCCGGCGGCAGAACCGGCCTTACGAGCCTTGTTGTTGCAATTTGCTTCGCGGTTTGCCTGTTCCTCAGCCCGGTCGCTTCTCTTGTTCCGACCTGCGCTACGGCTCCGGCACTCATCTATGTCGGCGTTCTGATGATGAAGGGCTTCGCAAAGGTCGATATGTCCGACCTGCGCAGCGCTGTTCCGGCGTTCCTCGCTCTCATCATGATGCCGCTGACCTACTCTATCTCCAACGGTATCGGTATCGGCGCGATCGCTTATGTGCTCATCACGCTCTTCACCGGTAAGTACAAGAAGAACGACATCGGTATCACCATTATCGCTGCGCTCTTCGTCATTAAGTTTGTCTTTGTTACGATGTAATTCGTACATAAAACGAACTTTAGCTTGAGATAACATAAGAGGCGCTCGCTTGTGATTTTTCACGGCGGGCGCCTTTTTTCGTTTTATTGCGCGGTTTTGTCCTGCTATACTTTGGGCATATCGGACGAGTAAAAGGAGCAGGCGATGAAACAGGCGGATAGTTTGCTTTTAAACGCGTTGAAAGCAGCGATACATAACGAAAAAGCGGTGCTCGGTGTGCTGCCGCAGGAAACACAGACGGAGCTTTTGCGCCAGGCGGTGCGCCACGGCGTGCTGCCGCTTGTTCTTGATGCGTGCGGCAAGGCACTGAAAGCTGCGCGGCAAATGGCGTTTTGCCAAACGGCAGAGCAGATTTTGAAAACGCAGGTATTTTTACAGCTTTACAGCAAGCTGCGCGAAATGAAATTGCATCCGCTCGTGCTGAAAGGCCCGGTGTGCGCTGTGCTGTACCCGAAGCCGGAGCTGCGGCTGTTCTCGGATGTCGATTTACTGGCGGTTTCGGGTGAATTTGACCGCACACGCAATGCTTTATTGCGTCTCGGCTGCCGCACAGCAGGGGAGAGTGTCGATCCGCTTGAACAGACATTTTACCTGCCCGGCAGTCCGCTCGTTTTAGAACTGCACGGCGCGGCGTTCCCGGAAAACGATGCGTACGGGCACATGAACGCCTTTTTCGCGCATGAAAAGCTGCGCACGGAAACCGTTTTCGTGCAGGGCGAAGAAATTTATACGCTCGGCGCGAACGAGACGTTTTTGTACCTTTTGTGCCACAGCTTAAAGCACTTTCTGCACGGCGGGTGCGGCATCCGCGTGGTGTGTGATTTGCTGTTGTTTGCCGAAAAGCATGAAAAGGAGCTTGACAAACTGTATTTGCGCCGCTGCTGCGAAAAGCTTTCGGCACTCGAATTTTTGACAGCGCTCTTTGAAATCGGCGAGAAATATCTCGGCTTTGAGAAAACGGAAAGCTTAGCGCTGCTTCGTGTGCACCCCGCGCCGGATGAGACTGCGCTTTTAGAGGATATTTTGGCAGGCGGCGTGCATGGTGCGGCAGAAAAAAGCCGCTTGCACAGTGCGAACATGACGCTGCACGCGGCGGCTGTGCAGAATGCAGGAAAACGCGAGCGCTTTTCCGTGCTGCGTGCGGCGTTCCCCTCTGCAAAAGCGCTGCATTGCGCGCCGCATAGCTTGCCTGCCGCATGGGGAAGGCGGCTTATACGCTACGGTAAGGAAAACATTCAAAACCGTACGAGCCTTAGAAAAAGTGTCGAGATCGGCAAGCGGCGCGTGGCGCTTCTCAAAACATATCACCTCATAACATAAGCCGGCGGCTGCGCCCAACTCGGGTACAGCCGCCGGCGCTTTATTTTTGATTAACGGATGCGGAACGTCTTGATCTCATACGGCTTGATGGTGAATTTGAATGTACTGCTTTCGACCGGGACATCCGTGAGCGCATTCTCCTGCAAGTCACACTCCGTAACGGAAGCGATGGGGCGGTTCCAATGCAGTTTTGTCGTTGTGCGGGCGTTTTCACATTCGTACAGACGCACGATCACGCCGTCGCCGTCTTCCGCTTGCTTGACGGTTTCCAAAATGACGTTTTTTGTGTCCACACTCGCGAGAGAGTACGCTTCGCCTGCTATGCCGCCTGCGGTGGCGCGCACAGGCTGATTCAGGAAGTACGCCTGCGCTACGGTCTCCGCGCTGCGCCATGTTTCGGCGTGCGGGTAGAGCGCGTAGGTGAATACGTGCATCTCCTGATCGGCGACAGGGTTCGGTTCTGTGCCGGATTTGATGAGCGTCAGCGCCATTTCGCCGTTGTGCACGGAGTGACCGTATTTGCAGTCGTTTAACAGGCTGATGCCGTAGTGATCCTCGGAAACATCGATCCACTTTTGGCCGCAGCTCTCAAAGCGTGCCTGCTCCCAGCTCGTGTTCTGATGTGTTTTGCGCGTCACGTTGCCGAACTGAATCTCAAATGTTGCTTCGTCCGTGTGTACGTCCATCGGGAAGTGGGCTTTCAGGAGGTGCTGGTGCTCTTTCCAGTCGACCGTCGTCTCAAAGTCGATGCGCGGGCACGCGGCGTAGAAGTGAATTTTCTGGCAGATGACCGAACGGCTGACCTTGCGCTCCATCTCGAGAGTTGCGCGCACGGGGCCGCGTTCCGTCCATTCCATGCGCTGCACGATGCGCAGACGGTAAAGCTCATCACAAATGCGCTCCACACGTTTAGCGAGATACCTCATAGTTGCAACTCCTTTTCTATAGCGGTTGGGGTCTCGTAAAAACTGGTGCTTTTGACTTGATTTTAGCATAATAAGGTACAGAAAACAAGATAAAATGCACAGATTCTTCCGGCTTTTCATACGTTAGAATTGTCTTTATGCACACGTCGCGTCGAAAATGCAGAAAAACAAGTTATTTATGCACAGAACACAAAAAATAATTGAAAATCAGCGGAAAGTACGCTATACTAAATCTATAAATCAGAGCGTATTTTGAGAAAAGCAACGGTGGCTCAGCCCCGAAAAACAGCGGTTTTGGAGTGCTGTATTCAAATCACATCACATAGAAAACAGAGGAAAAAATATGCGAAATAAGGCTTGGATCCTTTTGCTTTTTGCCACGCTTATGGCGCTGCTTTGCGCATGCAGCGATACGGCACAGCAACCGGAGACGGAAAAACCAAAAATACGTATCGGCGGCACAACGTATGCGCCGTATTTTTACCGCAATATCGGCGGCAACTATACCGGCATCGACGTGGAGATTGCCGAGGAAGCCTGTGCGCGTATCGGGTATGAGCCGATCTTCGTGGAGCTCGATATTGACAAGGGCTTTGAGCTTTTGAATGAAGACTATGTGGATTGCCTTTGGTGCTGCCTGACGATGGAAGGCAAAGAAGATAAGTTTATTTGGGCAGGGCCGTATATGTACACGCAGCGCGTGGTCGTGGTGCCGGCGGACAGCGAGATTGAAACACTGGAAGACCTTGCCGAAAAGTGCGTGGCGGTGCAGGCCGGCTCTATAAGCGAGGAGATCATTTTAAAAGGGCTGAACCCGAATTTGCCGGAGATTACGGACCTTTCCACATTCAGCACGATGGGCGAGGTGTTTACTTCGCTGCGCAAGGGCTATGCGGATGCGGCCATCGGGCATGAAAGCTCGCTGAGATTATATACGGACGAATACCCGGACGGCTACCGCTACCTCAACATGAACATGTACAGCGACGCCGTGGGCGTGGCATTTAAACCGGACGGCGATGCAGTACTGGCAGAAAAGCTGACGCAGACGCTGCTTGAAATGCGCGAAGACGGCACAACGGCCGCTATTGTGAAAAAATATGGGTTGGATGCCGAAAAAAGCGTGAACGGAGGTACCGAATGATGCCGAAGTTCAAGGGAAAAACAAAACCGAAGCTCCATAAGCCGAGCATGGAAACGGTCATGCGGTGGATGGTCACGCTTCTTCTCGGCTTTGTTGTGCTGCTGCCGGTATTTGCAGGCGTAACACAGTATGAACAGAACAGGGCGAAAGCGGATGTTGAGGACGTACTCGCTTTTATGCAGACGAGCTGCCGTAAGTACGACAACTACCGCTTGGCCAATACCACCGAAGCGCTGCAAGATATTTTGACCAAAGTCAAAACACTGACGGCGTACCGTTACGAAGAGGAAGATGCGCTTTTAAACGAAAACCGCTTACAGAGCTATGCGAAATTTCAGTATTTGACCGGCATTTTTGTTTTGGATGAAAATTTCTCCGTGCTGGCTCATTACGACAAAGCGGGCAAGGATGAAAGTCTGCTGCTTAGCCAGATAACTGGGGACAAAAATGCGACGGATATTTTGAACTATCCGCAGAAAACCTATGCCGACCAGATCTGTTTAAACGACAATACGTATAACTACGCCATTTCCGCACGGCAGGATAAACCGGGCCTCGTTATTTGCTATACGGATATCACGCGCTTTCAAAACGATAAAAATGAGCTTTCTCTCTCCAATATGCTGGATGCTGAAATGTTCCGGCAGGATGTGACCGTCGTCATCACGGACGGCATGCGCGTTATCAGCACGAATTGCGAGCAGCTGGAGAACACGCTTGTGCAGTATTATCCTATTGCTGACGTGCTCGTTGGAGGGGAACAACTTACACCGGACACATTGCTGCAATTAAAAAACGACAGCGGCACATGGTACGGTATGTTCACCCAGTACAGAGATTATTATTTGTATGCCTTTTTCCCGAGTCGCGTAGTCTACGCAAGTCGCCGCGGTTGGATGCTGCTGTTTACGGCAATCTACCTGTTTTGCGGCATGGGGTACCTTATTTGGCGGCAGTACAGTAAAAAGCGCCGTCTGCTGCGTATGGAAAAAGAATACCACCTTGTCAGCGCCATTTCGAGCATTTACCTGTCAAACCTGCTCATTCACCCGCAGGACGATACATGGGAGCCCATTGTGCAGAGTGAGCGCATGAAAGCAATCACAAACGGTGTTTTAAGCGCAAAAGCCATGCTGGAAAAGTTTAACACCGAGTGCGTAGCCGAGGCGTACCGGGAGGAATTCCGTGCGTTTACGGACCTCGATACCGCTCAGCAGCGCTTAGAGGGCAAGGCTTTTGACGGCTTCACAATGGAAAATGTGGAGGGCAAGTGGTACCAGCTGCTTCTTGTGCCGCAGCGCCGCTTTACGCACCGGGAAAAGCCGAGTTCACTCATGCTTTTGTTCCGCGATGTTTCGAAGCAAAAGGAGCGCGATATGGAATATCAGGAAAACCTGCGCCGCGCAGCAGAGGAAGCTACCCTTGCAAACGCCGCCAAAACGGATTTCCTGCGCCGCATGAGCCATGACGTCCGCACGCCGATCAACGGCATCCGTGGCATGGTACAGATTGCCGACCGTTTCCCGAATGACGCGAAAAAGCAGGCGGAATGCCGCGCAAAGATTATGCGGTCTTCGGATTTTCTTTTAGAGCTTGTAAACGATGTGCTCGATATGAGCAAGCTGGAATCCGGCGAAATGCAGCTTGAGGAAGTGCCGTTCGATTTGAACGAGCTGCTGCACGATGTGGGCACGCTGCTCTCCACGCAAGCGCAGGCGCGCGGTATTACGTGTACCCTCACAATGGAAGATAAGCGCGAAAAGCATGTCATCGGCAGCCCGCTGCATTTAAGACAGATCTTTCAAAACATCGGCGGCAACGCCATCAAGTATGGTAGAGCCGGCGGCTATGTACATGCTGCGTGCAGCATCGTTTCACAAACAGAGAACACCGTTCGCTACCGCTTTATCTGTGAAGATAACGGCTGCGGCATGAGCGAAGAATTCCAAAAGCATATGTTTGAGCCGTTCTCGCAGGAAAATTCCGGTGCACGCACTACGTATCAGGGTACGGGGCTCGGCCTTTCCATCGTGAAAAAACTCGTGGATGCCATGGGCGGCACCGTCACCGTGGTCAGCGAAAAGGGCGTGGGCACCACATTCATCACGGAGATTCCGCTGAAGCTCGACCCCGCGGCGTCTGATGCCGAAAAGCCGGAGGAAGAGATCGATACCACCGTGTTCCGCGGGCTGCATGTGCTGCTTGTGGAGGATAACGAAGTGAACATGGAGATTGCGGCGTTCCTGCTTGAGGACAGCGGCGCCGAGGTCACAAAAGCATGGAACGGCGCAGAGGGCCTGGAGAAATTCAACGCCTCGGCCCCGGGTACGTATGATCTCATCTTAATGGACATCATGATGCCCGTGATGAACGGTTTGGAGGCGGCAGAGAAGATCCGCGCGCTCGACCGCCCGGATTCGGAGACCGTGCCGATCTTCGCCATGACGGCAAACGCGTTTTCCGACGACGCCGCCCGCAGCCGCAAAGCCGGTATGAACGAGCACCTCACAAAGCCGCTCGACCTTGAAAAGATCACAAAAGCGGTGCGCAAATATTGCAAGAAAAACAGCCGATAAAAGCCATAAAACGGCGGCGTGCCTTTAAAAGCGGTTGCGCCGCCGTCTTTTTATGGGCTGCAGTGTGTCTGTTCCTACCAAGGCACCAATGTGCAGAAATTTCATAAATTGATTCTGAAAATGAGATGAATTCCTGTGGGAATTTTCTCCGCATGAAGGTTGAAATCATAGTGTTGATATGATAAAATAATAGCGCGAATTATGCAGAAAATGAGAATTTTGGACGCGGCTTTCGCATTTTAAGCCTATAAAACTGCTCGATTATGCGAAAAGCAGCATAAATATACGAAATACGAAGCTCGGTTTAGAAAGGGAGGACGTTCCATGGCTTATATGCGACTTGGCGATCTGCTGATTGCGGCAGGTGCCATTACGCAGGAGCAGCTTGAAGAAGCGCTGACCATTCAAAAGCAGAAGAAAGAACGTCTCGGCGACGTTCTGATTGAAAGTAATATCATCACGGAACGGCAGCTCATTGAAGCACTGCAAATGCAGCTCGGCGTCGATTTCATCGATTTAACGGCGATCTCTATTCCATTAGAGCTCGCCAAATTTGTGCCGCGCGCCATCGCGAAAAAATACAACGTGGTGCCGGTAAAGCTTGTAAAAGACGAGCTCTTTGTTGCCATGAGCGATCCGTTGAACTTCGTTGCGCAGGAAGAGATTAAGGCCGCTTCGCATAAGCGCGTTGTGCCGATGATCTCTACGCGCCGCGCGACCGAGCAGGCCATCGGCACATTGTACGGCAGCGAAGGCACGGCCCGCGCCATTGAAGAAATGAAGCGAGAGGTCGGCACATCCACACCGGATATCGTGCCGGTGCAGATGAACCAGACGGATGCCGGCAACGCGTCTGCCGCGCCGACGATCCGCTTTGTAAACTCCGTCATTGAGCGCGCCTTTTTGGAGCGCGCGAGCGACATCCACCTTGAGCCGCAGGAGGGCGAAATGGTGGTGCGCATGCGTATCGACGGCATTTTGAGAAAGATTTTGACCGTGCCCGCGAATTTGCAGAGCAACGTTATTTCCCGCCTGAAAATCATGGGTGGCATGAATATTTCCGAGCGTAAGATCCCGCAGGACGGCCGTGCCATGGTGCAGGTGCGTCACCACGAGATCGACCTGCGTATCTCGTCCATGCCGACGATCTACGGCGAAAAGGTTGTTTTGCGTTTGCTCGATAAATCCGGGCATACGATCACGAAGCAGTCCATCGGCCTTGAGGGCACAGACCTGCAAAAGTATGATGCGCTGCTCAAAAACAGCAGCGGCGTGATTTTGATTGTGGGCCCGACCGGTTCCGGTAAATCCACGACGATGTGCGCTATGCTGCAGGAGCTTGCAAATGAGGAAACGAACCTCATGACGCTGGAGGACCCGGTGGAATACAACATTCCGGGCGTTAACCAGTGCCAGATCAACGAAAAGACCGGCATGACGTTTGCGGCAGGACTGCGCGCCATCTTGCGTCAGGACCCGGATGTCATTTCCGTCGGTGAGATTCGCGACGGCGAGACGGGCGCCATCGCCATTCGTGCTGCTATTACGGGCCATTTGGTGCTTTCTACTTTGCATACGAACGACGCCGTTTCCGCCATCGACCGTCTGGTCGATATCGGCGTGGAGCCGTACCTCATTTCCAGCGCGCTGCGCGGCGTCATTTCCCAGCGCCTTGTGCGCAAGGTCTGTCCGCACTGCAAGAAGGCGTATAGGCCGGAGGCGGAGGAGCTTGCCATGCTCGGCCTGCCGGAGGACGCCAACGTGCAGTTCTACCGCGGCGAGGGCTGTCAGGAGTGCTACCACACCGGCTACAAGGGTCGCCGTGCCGTCTTTGAAATCTTCATGCTCAACGGGCGCATTCGCCGCATGGTTACAGAAGGCGCAAAGTACGATGCGCTTTTAAGGGCAGCGGTGGAGACGAACTTTGTCACGATGCGCGAAAATTGCCGTAACCTTGTTTTGCGCGGCGAGATCAGCGCAGCGGAAGCCGCGCGCGCCATCAATTCCACAGCGGATTGACATTCTGCTGAAAATCTGTTGAAAACTTGCTCATAACTTTCGGAAAGGACGCAGTCGCCGCGTTTCGGCGATGGTTTTAATATGCTTGAAATCGGCGAAATCATCGCGCAGGCGCAGCAAAAAGGCGCTTCCGATATTCATATTGTCACCGGCCTGCCGGTGAAATGCCGTATAGACGGCAAGGTGCAGAACCTCACGGAGAAAGTCCTCACGTGGGAAGACTGCGAATACTACGCAAAATGCCTTGCGGGCGACCTTTTCCACGAGATCGAATGCATCGGCGAGCTTGATTTGGCGCGGACGTTTCCGTGCGGAGCGCGAACCAGAATCAATCTGTTCCGCCAGCAGGGGGCGGTTTCGGCGGCGATCCGTATTTTGGCGGATACCATCCCGGAGATCGAGGCGCTGAATTTGCCGCCGGTCGTTTCCGAATTCCCGGAGTACCGCAGCGGCATCATTTTAGTCACAGGTGAAACGGGTTCCGGTAAATCCACGACGTTGGCGGCGATTTTAAACCGCATCAACCATACGCGGTGCAGCCACATCATCACGCTGGAAGACCCGATCGAGTACATCTACGAGCCGGATCAGTGCATCATCAACCAGCGCGAGATCGGCAAAGACACCAGAAGCTACGCAGACGGCCTGCGGTCTATCCTGCGTGAGGACCCGGACGTTATCCTCATCGGCGAGATGCGCGACCTCAATACCATTGAGACCGCATTGACGGCGGCGGAAACGGGCCACCTGGTCTTCGCCACCCTGCACACAAACTCCGCGGCGGATTCCGTTGACCGCATGGTGAACGTGTTCCCGGAGGGGCAGCAGCGTCAGATTCGATTGCAGCTTTCCACTACGTTGCGTGCGGTGCTTTCGCAGCAGCTGTTGCCGAAGCGCGCGGGCGGCCGGGCGGCGGCGTGCGAAGTCATGATGGTGAACAGCGCCATCAAGAATTTAATCCGCGAGGGCAAGACCCCGCAGATTGACAGCTTCATTACCATGAACGCGCAGGACGGCAGCATTACGATGGATAATGCCCTGCTGAAAATGGTGCGCGAGGGCACCGTAACGTATGAAACGGCGCTCGGCTACGCCAGAGACCGAGAAGCGTTTTCCAAGGGAAGACGCGGCTGAATTTAGGAAGAAAGCGAGGGAGCGGGTTTGACGACCTACAAATACAAAGGGCTTTCCCCGGACGGCGCAAAGCTTTCCGGCGTCATCAAAGCGTATAACGAGTTTGAAGCGGTCGCGCAGCTGCGCGAGACCTGCTCCGTCATCACCAAAATAGAAGAAGTCAAAGAGACGCAGAGCTGGAACAAACAGATCGGCACGAAGAAAATCAAAGACAAGGAGCTTGCTATCATTTGCTCGCAGTTCGCCATCATTTTGACCTCCGGTCTGCCCATTGTGCGCTGCGTGGAGATGGTTGCGGCGCAGGCGCGCACCAAAGAACTGCAAAAAATGCTGAAAAAGGTCGCGGAGGACGTCTCCGGCGGTTACAGCCTTGCGCAAAGCTTTGAAAACAACGCTACGGGCTTTCCGACCACGTTTATAGAGACCGTACGCGCGGGCGAACAGTCCGGCACACTGGAAGAATGCTTTGAAAAACTACATAAATATTACGATAAAACCGCTAAAATGAAAGCGAAGATCATCAGCACGCTCACGTATCCGGCGATTGTCATTTGCGTCGCCGTCATCGTGTTCATCATCATTATGGTGGTAGCCGTGCCGGCGTTTACAAGCGTGTTTCTGGAGCTCGGTACCGAGCTGCCGGGCATCACAAAGGGGCTCATCGCAACGTCGGATTTTCTCACGAACTACTGGTGGTCGCTTATTTTGATTGTGCTCGCGTTCTTCATCGGCAGGCTTCTGCTGAAAAAGAACGAAAAGGGGCGTGCGTTCCTTGCGGAAAACAAGCTAAAGCGCTCACCGCTCAAAAAAATGCACAGTCTGAACGCCGCTTCGCAGTTTGCAAGCACCATGAGCACCATGCTCACGGCGGGCTTGCCGATTACGAAAGCGCTGGAGGTCACGGCAAATGTGGCAGATAACTACATGTTCGCGGTGTCCATCCGCAAAGTGCGGCAGGGCGTGGAGCAGGGCCGCAGTCTGGTGGACTGCATGAACGAGATTTCGTATTTTCCAAAGCTGCTCACCGAAATGGTGGGCGTGGGCGAACGCTCCGGCAACATGGAAGAAACGCTCACCGTCATCGGTGATTACTTCGATAACGAGGTCTCGGTGTTCACGCAGCGGCTGCTCTCTATGTTAGAGCCGGCCATCACCATTGTTTTGGCGGTTGTCACCGTCATTTTGCTGCTGGCCGTTTACCTGCCGATGTTTACCATGTATGGCAGCATCGTTTGATTTATTTCGCTGTACCCCGTCGGCGATCCAACCCGAACCGACGGAATACATATATTTCGATGGTGAACCCCGAAAAGTACGTTTTTGGGGCGAGCAAAATTTCAATGAATTGGAGAATGGTTCCTATGATGAACAAAATGCGTAAGATGAAGAATAAGAAGGGCTTTACGCTCATGGAAATGCTGATTGTTGTTGCAATCATCGCGATACTCGTTGCTATTGCTATCCCGACCTTTGCTTCTTCTCTGAATAAGGCAAGAGTTGCTGTTGACGAAGCTAACATTCGCTCCGGTTACGCTGAAGTTATGACAGAAGTTTTGATGAATGGCGATAATTATAATGTTGAAACGGGCGATGGTAATGAGCTTACATATTACCTCAAGGCAGACGGTAGTGTAGCAACGGATAAAACTGAACTTTATGCAACAACTGGTGAGAATAAGAGCGCAGTTAAGATTGCTGGCTCTGAAGTTGCTGCATGGAAGACAAAGCAGAATGTAACTTATACCTATAAAGACGGTAAGGTTACAATTACTGTTGGTGCTGTAGCCTAACCACAAAACAACTCATTTTAAATGAATCGGATCTATTGAGGGGGCCGGGGGTTGCGGCTCCCCTATGATCTGTTCTTTTGATTTTTCACTTTAGGTTTTCATAAAAAAGGGGACGTAGTATGCTTTGGGTTTCACCCGCTCTCACGGTTTATATTTGTGTGCTTACGGGGATTCTTGGCGCGTGCATGGGAAGCTTTCTCAACTGCATGGCGTGGCGTATCGTCCACGGCGAATCTGTTTTACACGGGCGCTCGCACTGCGACGTCTGCGGCCACGTGCTTGGCGCGGGAGATTTAATTCCCGTTTTAAGCTACATCATGCACAAAGGCCGCTGCAAATACTGCGGCGCAAAGCTCTCTGCGGGACATGTCTTTGCGGAAGTGTTAACGGCGCTTACGTTTTTGCTGCTCGTGCTAAAATATGATATTTCGCTCCAAGCCCTTGAATACATTTTGCTGGCGTGCCTGCTGCTCGCCGCTGCATTCACGGATTTGGAGGGGTATATGATCCCGGACCGTTTCATCGTGACGGGGATCGTCGTGCGTGTTGTTTTCCTGTTTTTGCAGGGGAACGTGCTCGAAAACCTCATGGATGCGCTGCTCGGCGGCTTCGCCGTTGGCGGCGGTTTACTGCTTATCGTGCTCTTATACGAAAAAGTGCGCCAAAAGGAAGCCATGGGCGGCGGCGATATTAAACTGCTGTTCCTCACCGGCCTGTTTCTCGGCTGGCAGCGGAACATTCTGTGCCTGCTCATCGCGTGCGTGCTCGGCATCGTCTTCGCGTTTATTTTCCCGGAAAAACGTACCACAGAAGACGGGGCAGAGGAAGAAGACGGAAAGCTTTTTCCGTGGGGGCCGTCCATCTCGGCGGCAGCGATTCTCACGCTCCTTTGCGGCAGCGAGATCATCGGCGTGTATTTGAGCTTATTTTAACGGAAAGAACAAAAGCTTTACAGCTTGGCGGATAGGGATAAAGAAGAAAGCGAGGTGTCTGTACCATGCCCGGACAAATCACGGCATTCGACATTGGTGAGTGCATGGTAAAAGCCGCATGTCTTACAGGCGGCAAACTGAAAAAGGTTATGGCGAAAGAATTGCCGGATAATATGGTTTCCGGCGGCGAAATCGTCTCCATGGACGCCATGGCGGATTTTATCAAGGAAATGGCGAAAGAAAACGGCATCTCCCGCGGTGCGGCGGCGGTCATTCTGCCCGGCCCGCTGGTGTTCACCCGCAACGTGACCGTGCCCGCCATGACGGACGGCCAACTGTTGTATAACCTGCCGTTTGAATTTAAAGATTACCTGACGCAGGAAAAGAATAAGTATTATTTCGACTACGCCGTGCAGGATACGGTGAAAGACGAAGAGGGCAATGTGAAAGAATTGCAGCTTTTCGTTTGCGCCACCTTAAAAAGCACCGTGGAAGAATACCGCGCCATGCTGCGCCGTGCGGGCTTCAATTTGAAGGTCGCCATGCCGGAGGAATGCGCCTACGCTGCGCTGACGGAGGATTACATGCAGCGCACAAATGCGCCCGCGGGCAGCGATTACTGCTTTGTAGACCTCGGCCACAACGGCATCCGTATGCACATTTTGCAGGACGGCAATTTCACCACGAAGCGCTCCGGCGACCTCGGCCTGCGCGACCTTGAGCAGACGATTTCCGATGTGCGCGGCGTGGATATTCACATGGCACACGCACACATTTTGTCCGATTACAACGACGTGCTTTCCGAAGACGTGAGCGCCGAGCTTTTCAACCGCATGGCGATCGAAATCATGAAGGCCGTCAACTTCTATAATTACAATAACCGCGAGCGCTCGCTCCGGAGAATTTATCTTTGCGGCGGCGGTGTGGCGGTAGATCAGATCCGCGCGGCCATCTGCCGTGTGACGGATCTGGACGTACATAACGCCGAGGAGCTGCTTCCTCAGCACGACGCATTGGAAGCGGCGTGGCTTTACATCAAAGCGATCGGCTGCGCGCTGCAAAAGTAAGGAGGCGTTGGAATGAAGCTTGAACTCGGCATGGGGAACGGCGCCAAAAAGCCCGTAAAATACCCCACCAAAAGAACCGTCAACCTTGCAAAGCGCGAGTCGCACTCCCAGAGCGTCATGACGCTTTCTATCGGCACGGCGGTCATTATCGTGCTTGTGGTGCTCGTCGTGAAATTCGGTGTACTTGACCAGCTTGCGCGCCAAAGTGCCGCAGAAAGTGCTTACAACACCGTGCATGCCCAGTATACCGAAATGCAGAGCGCCGTGGAGAAATACCCCGAGGTCGAAGAGGAGTACCGCACCTATTCCAGAAAATGGATGCAGCAGGAGGATTCCGGCGCGTTCGTTTCTGTGGACAGACAGGAAGTGCTCGACCTCATGGAGAACTACCTGCAGCCCTACGGCACGATAAAGGCCGTCACCATTTCGGACGACGTGATGATTGTTTCCATGTCCGGCATGAATCTGCAGGAGATTTCCGCTATGTTTGAGATTTTACAGCAGCAGCCCATTGTAAAGTCTGCTGACCTTACAATTGCTTCCACCGAAAAAACGGCAGGCGAAGACCTCGATTTCTCCGTGACGATCACATTACAGCCGGCTGACACGGCGGAAGGGGAGGCCACAGCATGAAAAGAGCCTTTACAACGCGCGAAAAAGTGATGCTGCTCGTCCTCACCGTGCTGCTCATCGTCATCGCATATTTTAAGCTCATCTTGGAGCCCATCAACAATTCCATCGACGAGTATCAGTCCGAAACGGCCGCGGAGCAGGACGAGATTTTGCAGAACACCGCGCTTTTGACGCGTATGAACCAAATGCAGAAGGAGCTCGAGGAAATCTATGCCGCGGGCGACCCCACGCCCATCCCGAATTACGACAATTCCGGCAAGCTGCTCGTTGAGTTGAACAGCATTCTTTCGGCTTCCGTCGATTATTCGCTGGATTTCGGTCAGGTCTCGGCATTGAACGATGGCTACATCATGTGCCGCCCCATCAACATGACCTTTACAACGAACACCTACGCCGAAACGCGCGCCATCATTGATGCGCTGCACAACAGCGATTTTACAAACCAAATATCGGACATCAGCGTGCAGTTTGAAAATTCCGGCAGCTCCGGCAATGTGCAGGTAAACCTGTATATTACGTATTTTGAACTTCAAAAATAGCTGGTGCAACACAGGCCGGAAGCTGTTTTTTTGCTTGCCGGTTTTCTGTGTTTAAAAAGACTTATACCGTTTTACGGTTTCCATATTTTTCTCAGGAGCAAAACGCATGAATTTTTCACGGGATATGAAGAGTTTGAAAAATAGAAGAAAGGGAAAAGCCGGCTTTACCATGTCCGAGCTTTTGATTGTTGTGGCCATCGTCATCGTGCTGTTTGCCGTGGCGGGTCTCTCGCTTGTGACGATTCAAAAGAATCTGCGCCAAAAGGAACTCGACAGTAAAGCGGAAATCCTTTACGTTGCCGCGCAGAATCGCATGTCCGAGCTGCGCGCCGGCGGCTACGAAAGCCTTTATCAGTACGATGAAAACAAGAAGAACGGCGTTGCAAAGGTTGGTCTCATTCCGCTGGATGCTCCCAAAGAAGATGCGGAAGACGCCATCACAAAAGACACGCTCTGCTACGTCGTTTCCGCAAACCGCGTGGAAGTCGGCAAGGCGGCAGCTTCTGTTCTGCCGGAATCTTCCGTAGATGCCGAGCTTTGGAACAACCACTGGGTTATCGAGTACGACCCCGAAAGCGGCAGTGTGTACAGCGCATTTTACAGCGAAGAGGAGATCACAAGCGGCGATGCCTCCACTACGCTGCCCACATACTTAAACCGTATGCGTGTGCGTCAGACCCGCCTGCACAACGGTGCGAAGATCGGCTACTACGGCGGTGCGCGCGTGATCTCCGGCACAACCGACACTCTAAAGCCGGACATCTCCATCGATAACCGCGAGAAGCTGACGGCAACGTTCTACTGCAACAACCCCTATGCCGATGAGCTGACGTTCAATATCAAGGTTTCGGACGGCCAGAACGAATATGTAAAGGTCGTAAAATACAGCGAGCTTCGCCAGCTGAACAGCAAAACTTGGTACTACACGTGGGTTATGGATAGCTTGGAAAGCGAAAAGACGCGCTTCTATAATCAGACCGACCATAAGCTTGCGTGCGGCACAGACATCACCGTCACGCTTTCCGTAGAAAGCCAAAACGCCAATGTGGACGGCAAAAGCTACACCCGCAAAACGAACAGCCTGTTCCGCTATGCCGAGAGCACCCCGGCCGGCACGGCGCTCATCGCCTACGGCCGCCATTTACAGAATTTGGACGAGGCCTCCCATGTTTCCAAGACGATTACCGGCGCCGTGCAGGTCAGTGACCTTTCCTTTGCGGATGATACTGCCGACAACGAAGACTGGTATTCCTTTTACGGCGACACCTTTACGCCCATCACAAATAAGCATCTCAAAAGCTATGACGGCTATTCCGAGGTCGATAACGTAAAGCTGTATTCTTCCATTTCAAACCTGTACATCAAAAAAGCTGCGCAAAACGGAGATGCAGGTCTGTTCAGTACATTTAACGGTGAGATCAAAAACGTGACGCTTACCGGCATGAAGATTGATGGCGGCCAGAACGTCGGTGCGCTCATCGGTTCTGTTTCCGATACCGTGAAAATCACAAATACCCGTGTATACCTCAGCTCCAAAAAAGGCGACCTCGCAGATATCGAAACGGTCGATTCCCCGGAAAAAGTGAAGCCGTGGCTCGAGGGTAAAGTCGTCGGCGGACTTATCGGCATGGTGACGAAAACGGGCAGCGTATCCGTTACGGACAGCTCCGCGTCTACGGTCATTCGTGCAGATGGCGCAGCAGGCGGCCTCGTCGGTGCCGTGTATAATGCGGCAACGATAACCGATTCCTATGCGGATTGCTATTTGACGGCAGCCAGAACGGGCGGCCTTATCGCAAAGGCAGAGGGCGGGTCTGAAGTGGCCGCAACGGGAACCTCTATCACCTTAAAGGATTTCTATGCAGCGGGTTACCAAACGGCGACCGGCGATGCTTTCGGCTTAGTAGGCGGCTCCAATGTGATCGCCACAGGCGGTTATTCTGCGTGTGTTTACAATGTTGAAGAAAACGCAAAGGTCCATTCCACGGTCAATGCAATGGGCAGTGCCTCAAACGTATATTATCTGACAGACGGCGGCCTTTCCAGCGACGGCACAAGCAAGTGGGAAAACGACAGTCAAACCACGCAGAAAACCTATAAAGAACTCAGTGAATCGGGCTTTGCAAAAGAAATCTCCGAGGCGTTCACGTCGTCCTCCGGCGCGGCTACGTTTCCGTATAACTTGATGGATCAGGGCCTTACGTATTACACGTATCCGCGCCTTGAAAAGCTGAACCACTACGGTGACTGGCAGGCGGAGTTTGAATCCGGCGCACTGGTTTATTACGAGCGCTACGAAGACGAAACCTACGGCTTCTACGGCGCGAACCTTTCCACGCTCAAAACGAGTAAGTTTGTCGTCGGCGACGGCTATGCGCTGGCGTATATCGAAAAGAAAAATGCGTCCGATAGCGTTACCGTGACGTATGCAAACGACCAAACGGCACAGGTATCGTTTAATAGCGCAATTGAAACGACTGACGACACGACAAATACGAAGTATTATCTCTATCCGCTCTCAAAAGAGGTCGTCAACACCGAGTATATCGACACTGCAGAGCCGGATACGTTCTACCAGAAGATCACGATAGAAGACACCGCAAACAGCACGAATACGGAGTATTACTACAATCCGCATTTCGCAAAAACGGTGACGGTCAACGAGAATAAGCCGCAGGCGCCGGAAACGGTCTGCATCCGCTCCGCCCGCCATCTGTATGCGTTGAGCCTTTACTACCCGAAGTATGCGGATGCCGTAAAGGACAGTGTGTTCCGTCAGGAACTCAACATCGATTACAGCAGGTATGATTGGACAAATTATGACGTTGTGTCTGCAAAGATTAACACACAGGCGCCGATCGGCACAGGGGATAAGCCGTTTACGGCTGTGTATAACGGCGGCTGCAATACGATAGAGGGAATTTCCTTTAATAAAGCAAATTCCCTTTACATCGGCATGTTCGGTTATACGTCGTCCGCTGCCGCGGTGCGCAATGTGTTCCTTGTCGGCGACGGCAGTAACACGGTGGCCTATGTCAATGCGCAGGGCGGTAATTCGGCTTCCGGCAGTGCGTCGCGCGTCAGCATGGGCGTGCTCGTCGGTTATAACCGCGGCACGGTTTCAAACTGCTCGGTCTCCGGCTATACCATGGAGTATTACGGTTACAGCGCCAGCACGGCTTCGCTTGGCGGCTTTGTCGGCAGCAACTACGGCACCATCCGCAACAGCGCTTCGGACTGCCCGTCCATTCGCTTTGCAAATACGAACTCTAACACCTATGCGGGCGGCTTTGCGGGCGTGAACCACGCCTCTATTTCGGATTCCTACGCGCTTGGCAGCCTTCAGGTGCGCGGCGCGCGAAACAGCACCGTGTGGGTCGCGGGCTTTGCGGCGAACAACGCCAGCGGCATGATTCGCCGCAGCTACAGCGCTACGGCGCTGACAGCTTCCGGCGATGCGGAGTCCTACGGCTTTGCGCATACCGGCGGTTCGGCATACCAGTGCTATTATCTGGACGGCGGCACGTATTCGTACAGAGGCACGCTTTATGCTTACAATACCTCCAAGAACGAATTTAAAGATAACGCGGCGGGTGAGCCCCTTACGGGCAGCGAGCTGCAAAACAAAACAATCAACAATTTCAAAAAGGCAGATTACACCTATAATGCCAAAGAAACGACCGGCAATTATATCTACCCGGCAGTCGTGCGCAATGCAGCAGGGCAGACCGTGCATTACGGCGATTGGCCCGTGCAGAAGGACATCGGTACGCTTGGTGTGTTCTACTGGGAATATGAAGACAGCGGCAGCAACAGCGGCTACCACTTCAGCTACGTGGGCACAAGCCAGGGCAATGAAATTTCCAGCGCAAGCAACGACATCTTAAAAGGCGATTCTCTCTGTGAAGAGCACGACGACGGCGGCGTTGTAACGCATTACGGCTACGGCTATTTCTATGCGAACAGCAATAATTTGAAGACTTCATTGAGTGCTGTATACTTCAATGAAGACTTCATGCGCGTTGCAGAAAATGCAGAAGCCGGCGAAGCGCTCGGTAAGCAGATGCCCGGCTATACGTTTGTCGCATATGAAACCGGCGAAGACAAAATGTATTTGATCGATAACAAAGCAAACGGCGCATGGCAGCTGAAGTACGGCAACGGAACGGATGCTACCGTATACACCTACACCGTCAACCCGTTCTTTGCAAACTCTATGAGCCTCGATAGCTCCGAAGTACAGAACAAAATGACAAAAACAGGTGACGTCGAACCCGGCGCCAACGGCAACGCTTACGAGATTCGCTCCGTCTCGCAGCTGCAGTTTATCAACTGGAATTTCGGAAAGCGCAATACAAACACCTCCATTGTGTCTCAGAACCAAGGGGATTGGTATACGTTTAAGGATAAATACACGTATCAGGTTTACGGCGATACTCACAGGGTATCGGGAAGCGGCAAAGAGCTGTATTGGAATCAAACACACGATTTGAATGCTTCCTCAGAATACAGTACACTTGGTAAGGCCAATAACTTCACGCCTATCGGAAGCATGTATGATAATGCAGGCAGTACAGCAACCGCTGATCCGACAATGTCATATTTTGCTTCTCATTATGACGGACAGGCATATACGATCAAAAATGTTGAAATTCACAGCAATGCGGAATGTGTTGGTATTTTTGGCATTACGGTCGGTGCAACGGTTAAAAATGTGGTCGTATACTCGGATGAAGGCAATGTAATCGAAGCTACAAAGGAAGGTGAGAGCTGGTACTGCGTTGGCGGTCTTGTCGGCTTTGCGGCCGGCAGAGACAATCCTGCAAGTGTATTTACAAACTGCACGGTTTCCGGCTATACCATTCAGGATAACCATGCAAACACCCCGGGTTGGGGCGGCGGCAGTGTCGGCGGTCTTGTCGGCATGACAAACATGGATATTACAAACTGCTCCGCTGTAACAGATATTATTATCAATATCGGCTATAATGGCGCTTATCAAAATCTGCGTGTCGGCGGTATTGCCGGTGTTTCTCGTGGCGCAGTACGATATTGTTATGCTGGCGGTTCTATGAGAAGCACAGCTAAATCTTGGTATAGTAACTATACTCAGGGTGCGAATATCTGGATGGGCGGCCTTGTTGGCGGTATTGTCATGCGAAACAGCGGCGGCTTAGCAACTTTGGTTGGTGATGTGAGTCGTGTGCTCAAGGTTGAAAACTGCTACAGTTATGTTGAGATGCCAAAACGTGGTAAAGCCAACGAGCAAAATATTATAAAGAGTACGCAGGCAATCGCCTCCAATGGCGAAATGCAGGAAAATTTCGCGGATGTTAAAAACGACTATATCGAGATTCATAACTGCTATGCACTTGAATCCGCCGTATTAAATACAGATGATTACCGCGAATATGGCGGTAAAACTCCCTCAAGTTGGTCTAACCTGAACCTGAACATGACGCATCAGGGTTTGCGGGGGCGTGAGATCAAGTTGTTCAATGATTCCACCCCATACGTATCGTATGCCGAAATGCAGAGCAGCGAATTCTTAACGAAACTGAACAAGAACTACCAGTCCGGCTCAAGCTATAAGAACTTCTCCACCGTTACCATCACCGAGCAGGGGCAGAATATCGACGGCAAATATAGCTTCCCGGGCAATGATACGGCGCTGCAGGGGCTTAACTATCCGTTCCCGACGGTTCTGACACAGACCGATATTTTCGGCAGCACAGTCAATTTGCATTACGGCCGCTGGCCGCGCATCGGTCTCTTATGGGAAGAAAATTCCCAGAAGCTCGATCTGCTTGCGGATATCAAAACGAAAGCGGAAGACAGCACTTTGAACGACAACGAAGACGGCAAGGCGCTTTTGCAGACACATTTGCTTATCGCCAGCAGCGACGTAGATACGAGCGCAGAGCCGCCGGAAATCAAGCTGTATGACGAAAACAGAAACGAGCTCACAAACGATAAGGCCGCAGCAACAGTCAGCCGCATTGTGTATAATCGTGAGAATAACTGCTACGATGTCACATTCATCGGGCAGAATGTCGGCACGGTCGTCGCAGAGGCGAAGCTCGGCAATTACATCGCGCGCCTTACAATCGAAGTTACGGCATCGCTCAAGCTGGAGGCTTCTTCTACGAACATTTCGGTTTATTCCGGCGACACCGATACGATCACGCTGACCGTAAAGGACGCAAACGACAAGCAGCTGCTTGCCGAGACCGAAAAGACGCTCAGATGGGAGATTGCTGTCGATAACAACGGCGTGCAGCAGGAGGTCATCGAGTGCAGTAAGGACGATATCAAGCTGAACGCAGACGGCACGTTCGCCTTGCCGCTTACCGGCTTTGCTGCGGGCGAAGCCACGGTGAGCATCACGTGCACATATCCGTACGGCGCGGCAACTGCCGCGGAGCCCGCAAAAGAGGTCACGGCTACGCTGTATATCGGCGCTACAACAAAGCCAAGTGATGTGCTTGGCCTGACAAACGGCAGCGTCTATAACCAGATTTCTCTGCCGCACACGCCGAAAAAATCCACGACTTCCTACACCGGTACGACCGTTGAATACCCGGAAAACCGCCCCGCCATGCAGGGAAGTGCGCTGTTCCTCTACGCAACGAATGAGTATACCGATTTGACCGGCTTTACGGTCGATCAAATCGAGATCACCGCAGGGGAAACGACCTACACTGTGGGTAAAGACGGCATCACGACCGATGAAAATCACACCTACAAAGTGACGGTAAACGATCAGTGGACGGCAGAAACGAACGACACGAAGTTCCAATACCGCGCCGTAAAGGTGAAATCCGCCGCGGCAGGCGAGATCACCCTAAAGATCGTCCTCAAAAACAGCGACGTGACCTACAACCTCACCACCCCGTACACCATCGCATCGAACACGTATACAGTGAAGTTCCTTGACACAAAGGGCAATATTCTTCTCACAAAAACAGTCGATTACGGAAAAAAGCCGGAGCTGACCGAAGAGGATAAGGCTAAATTGAAAGCCGATGCCGAGTTGGGCTACACCTGCACATGGGCGCTTTCTGAAATCTACGCAGATACAGAAATTCACCCGACATTAACGCCGAACACCTATACCATCCAGTTTGATGCCAACGGCGGTTTGGGTACGATGCCTGATGAATCGTATGCTTATGATAAGATTCAAACGACGGACAGCCTTCCGCCGAATAAATTTACAAAGGGAACATCCACCTTTAAGGGCTGGGCGTTTGATGCTTCAAGTACAACGGCTGATTATACAGATGCAAGCTTGATCGGGAACATCATAGATTCTATGGCGAAGGAGAATAAGACCGAACTCACTCTCTACGCCGTTTGGGAAGATACCGCAGCAGGCGGCGAGACCGTTGAACCGTAAATCAACAAAAAGGCAGGTGCCGAAAATGCAGGCGATCCGCAGAAAACTGAATAGCCAAAGGGGCGCTTCCATGCTGATGGCGCTGCTGCTTATGCTGGTCGGCATCATGGTGAGCGCGGTCATCATCTCCGCCGCCACCAGCGCCGCCGTAAATAAGCGCTCGGAAAAAGAACAGCAGCAGGCCTACCTCGCGGTCAACTCTGCCGCCGAGCTCGTGCGCGACGATTTCCAAAGCCTTACGGGCCGGTATAAAGATGTTACGACCACGGTGACGCATGCGGATGGAACGACCACTACGACGAATGATACGATAAAGGCCACATGTGCGGTGGGAGATATGATCAATGACATCGGCGCATGGTTTATAGATGTGAACACGACGTCCACTTATGCAAAGACCTACACGTTCTCCGTAGACGGTTATGAAGATGTATCGGCAGAAATCCTTGTATCAGTCGACACCGGCAGTGACGGAAGCAGCAAGGTGTATAACCTCGCTGCAACATTCACAAACGGTGCGGATTCCGAACACCCCTGCCGCGTGGTGTTGACTATGGAGGGCAAATTGACGGAGGAAAGAACCTCCGGCGATACGGGCTCCACGCAGGTCGTCACCCGAACACTCGAATGGAATAAGGCAAAGCTGCAAAAGGAGGTAACGGGTTGAAAAAGCTGCGTTCACAAAAAGCGGAAACACTGGTGGAAACGCTCATGGCCATCGTGGTCGTGGTGCTCGTTATGCTTTTTCTCTCCACTGCAGTTTCCACGGCCTCCAAGGTAAATGCCAAGGTGCGCAAAACCGATGTGGCTTTAACGTATGAGAATGCCGTCAAGGGCAGCGAAGCCAAAACGCTGACCATTAAGGATAAAAACAGTGCCACAAAAATCATCTATGTTCAAGTCGATGAATACACAAGCAAAAACGGCTACACGTATTACAGGGAAAGCAAGGAGCAGGGGGCGGGAACTTGAAGCTGAAAGATAAAAAAGGCCTAACGCTCGTGGAAATGCTCTGCACAGTCGCCATTTTGGTGCTTGTCAGCATGGTGATGGTGTTGGGTGTGCAGCTCGGCGTGCGCTCCTACGCAAAATCCGTTTCATATTCGGAAGCGCAGGTGCTGTGCTCCACGCTTACGACCACCATCAGCGATGAGCTGCGCTATTCCGGCACACTGAAAGTAGACGGCAGCGGCAACGTTACGGGCTTTTTCAGCCAGCAGTTCGGCAGCGGCGATTACACCGCGTTTACCACTACGCCGGAAGGGCATGTGCAGCTTGGCGGCAAGGACATTCTACCCGCAAAGGCGTACCCCTACGGTATTAAAGCTGAGGTGAAAAGCTTAACGTATGACGATGTTTTCTCCCTTTTCACAGTGCAGCTGAGCGTAAAAGACAGCGAAAATAAAAACACGCTGGCCGAAACCACCTTTGAAGTGGAAAAGCTCAATGTGACGACCGAAGACACCGCAGAGGGCCGCGCCCGCGCCGAAGACATCCGCAATACAGAAAACTGAGAAACACCGCGCCAAACGGAATGCTCCGCAGGCGCGGTGTTTTTGCAATAAAGAATTTGTATACGCTTTGTTTTTAAAAAGTATGATTTCATGCGATTTTTCTTGCACGTAAAAAGCAAATATGATAAAATAGAAATACAGTGTATTTAAATAGTGTTCTTTATTGTGTAGAATAGATAGAATTGCTGCTTTTTATCCACTTTTTGACGAATTTGCAGAGAATATAGCGAATTCTGTCTTTGGCAAGTCATTCTATCGGTAAAAATGAAAGCGCTTTCCGATAAAAAATAAATTGTGAGACGAAACAGAAAGCGCTGCAAGGAGAAATCTATGAGTTTAAAGGAAAAAATACTCATCGCGGACGATTCGGAAATGAACCAAATGCTCCTTGAGGAAATACTCAGCGATAAATACGAATATGTCATGGCAAAAGACGGCACAGAAGCCGTCGATATCCTCGAAAAAAACGATGATATCGACCTCGTGATGCTCGACATCAACATGCCGAAAATGGACGGTTTCGGCGTGCTGGAGATTATGAATCTGCGGCATTGGATCAGCGAGGTGCCGGTTATCATCATCTCGTCCGAAAGCGATGTGGATTTCATCCGCCGCGGCTATGACCTCGGCGCTTCGGATTACATCAGCAGACCGTTCGATCTGACGGTCGTCCGCCGCCGTGTCGAAAATACGCTCATGTTGTATGCCCGCCAAAAGCGCCTTGTGCGCCTTGTGGAGGAGCAGGTCTACGAGCGTGAAAAGACGAACAACACGATGATCAATATTTTGAGCCATGTTATCGAATACCGCAACAACGAAAGCGGCCAGCATATTCTGCATGTGCGCACGATGACGGACATTCTCCTGCGCCGCTTGATTGAGATCACGGATAAATACCCGCTGACGGAAACGGATATCTCTATGATCGCTTCGGTTTCCGCACTGCACGACATCGGTAAGATCAGCGTTCCGAAAGCGATTTTAAATAAACCCGGCAAGCTCGACCCCGAAGAGTGGGAGATTATGAAGAGTCACGCCGCCATCGGTGACTCGATGCTGTGCGACATCGGTATGCAGCAATCCGAAACGCTGATGAATCTGGCGCATGAGATCTGCCGCTGGCACCACGAGCGTTGGGACGGCCGCGGCTATCCGGATGGTCTCAAGGGCGATGAGATTCCGATTTCCGCGCAGGTCGTCGCCATGGCAGACGTGTACGACGCGCTTACAAGCGAACGCTGCTACAAAAAGTCGTTCGACCACGCGACCGCTATTAAAATGATTACAAACGGCGAATGCGGCGCCTTCAATCCGCTTTTGATACAGTGCCTTTTGGACGTGCAGGATCAGCTTTTCGAGAACATGCACACAGACCCCAGACGGTTCGATTACCGTCAGGAAGCAAAGCGTCTTTCCGATGAAATGCTCGAGCAAAAAGAACTTATGCCTAATAACCGTGCGCACAGCCTGCTCACCTTCGAGCAGAAAAAGGCGGAATTCTTCGCAGAGCAGTGCGGCGGTATCCAGTTTGAATTTGACCACTGGACAAATACCGTACATCTCAAAGATTGGAATGCGCCGGTCGATCAACGAGAAAAATCCATGTATCTGACGGAATGGAACGACGTTTCGCTGCTCTCTGAAAAGGATTGGCTCGCTATGCGTGAAAAGCTGAAAGCAACAACGCCGGAAAGACCGGAAGTGAAAATGATTGTGCAGATCCCCGTTAACGGGGAATATCGCTGGCAGCGCCTTACGGTAAAATCGCTTTGGACAACTAAATACAAAAATTATGCCGGCGTGCTCGGACACTTTAAAGATATTCAGGATGAAATGGTGCGGCGCGGAGAAGATGTGCTCGAAAAGTGCACGGAAGACAGCATAGCGCATCTTTTGAAAGATTTGAGCCGCGTGTTTGAAGTGGTGCGCCTTGTTGATCCGAAAACGAATGAGAACCTTGAGCTGGATAAAGACGGCAAAGTAATCACTACGCCGATACACTGCTATGAAATTTGGGGCAGAAACGAGCCGTGCGAAAACTGTATTTCTTCCCGCTCTCTGGAAGGAAAAGAGTGGGTCACCAAGCTTGAAATGCGTGACAGGCAAATGTACTTCGTGCTTTCTAAACATATCAACGTCAACGGACGTACCTGCACACTGGAGATTGCTTCGCATGAAGACGAAGCGGAGTGCACACGCTGCGGCGGCGACAACGATGCGCCAACGCGTTCTTCGTTTATGAACTTCTACCGCGATGCCCTGACCGGAACATACAGGAGACTGTATCTTGAGAGTTTCCAGTCCAATTTGGAAAGCGCAGATGCCGTGGCAATCGTGGATGTTGACCTTTTTAAGCAGATTAACGATACATACGGCCACCCTGTGGGCGATGAAGCGCTGAAAACCATCGCGAATACAATCCGTTCCGGCATCCGCGGCAGCGATACGCTTATCCGCTACGGCGGGGACGAGTTCCTCCTCATCTTCTCCAAGATCGGCGAAGAGGTTTTCTATGAGCGTTTAAAGCAGCTCAGACGCGCCGTGCAGGAGGCAAAATTACCGGATTACCCCGAGGTGAAGCTTGATGTCAGCCTTGGCGGTGTATACCGCGTACACCCGCTCTCCGAAGCCATTCGGCAGGCAGACCTGCGCATGTACGAAAATAAAGCGAAACACGCGAATGGAAATCATGCGGCATGCAGATAGGAATTGCAGAAAGGTGACAGATTATGAAGCTTGAAGAATTATATCAGAAAATCGGCGGCGACCTCAAAAACGTGATGAAACGCATCCCGAATGAGGCGATGATCGGCAAGTTCGTGCGCAAATACGCAAACGATCCGACCTATAACCGGCTTACAGCAGCTGTGGAAGCCAAAAACTGGAAAGATGCTTTTATTGCGGCGCACACCTTAAAGGGTGTGGCACAGAACCTCGGCTTCGACCGCCTGCAAAAATCGGCATCCGCTTTAACGGAGGCCGTGCGCGGCGCCGTTCCGCTGACGGACGAATCGCTTTTTGAAGAGGTCTGCAAAGATCAGAAGGAGATCGTGGAGGCCATCGAAAAGCTCGATTGATATGACTTAACAACTATGCCGGTTCTATGGACCGGCTTTATTTGTGTTCAGTTCCCTGTGTAATGCGGCGGAACGGTTTGGGGGAGAATAGGTCGCGCGCTGCGGCGTTTCCGCACTCGTCAAAATGGCACGTGCCGGTGCCGTTCTGCGCGAGCGCAACTACGTGGTGCCGAAAGACGTGCAGAGCGTGTTTTTCGATGTCTGCGCACACCGTCTCATTCTGCGCCCGCAGGCACAGGTGGACGGCATAACGGCGCGCGATATTCTGGCTGAGATTTTGAAGCAGATCAAGCCCGGTACGGAAAGGTAAGCGGATATGTAGAAAAACAGACTGGCCTATGGGCTTGTCCTATTGACGGCAGCAGTGCTGCTGTTCTTATACAGTAAGCCGTTTTTGCTGACGGTGCTGATCGTTATATTGCTGCTCATGGTGATTAACGGTATGCTCGTTTTACATGATGCGCACAGCATTCGCGTTTCTATGCGTGTCCGCCCCGGTGGGCAGCAAGGCAAGGACGTTAACCTGAACATCATCGTAAATTCCGATAAAAAGCTGCTTGCCGCGGGTCAATACACCGTGTCCTTAAAACCGCTTGAGGGTCGCATCGGCACTACCGTTATCAGTGCGGTGTCCGGCGGCAAATTGCAGCATATTGCGGTGGGCGGCGGCTGCGAAGTGGTAGAACTGCCTGCCGAGCGAATCGAAGATGAAGTTTACCGCATTTTGTGCTGAGAGAGGGACGCGCATGAAACATCCGCAGACCGTTACGGTCTACCCGGAAAAAAACGAAAGCAAAGCAGCGTATCTGCTGTGGCGCTCCCTGCGCGCGGCCCTGCTTACGGCGGGCGCGCTCATAGCGCTCATGGTTATCTGGAATGTTGATTTAAAGGGCCTTTTCGTCTTGCCGCTCGGCGGTGCCGTCACGGTGCTTCTGGGCTGCATCGCAGGGGATTATCTCGGTGCGAAAAAGCCTCTGCCGTCGGCTTTCGTCATTTTGCGGAAATTTCGACGAATTGATTGTGAAAATAGATGGTTTTACAAAAAAAGTAGACAGATTTTTGATGATGTAGTATACTGGAGTTAAACGGGAGAGCAAGTCGATCTTTTGCACAAAAACAAATAAACGGCTGAATTTTCATGTTGTCACATGATGAGTTCAGACAACAAAAAGGAGATTTTGAAATGAAGAAAGAGCAAAACCGGCATTCCCTTCACCTCATCCGTCAAAACGTTCCGCAGTTTATTTTGCTCGTTATTTTTTCCGTGCTGCTGGGCGTTTCCGTCATCGCGGTGTCTGTTTTGATGAAAATGTTCCTGGACATCGCTACAAACGCATGCACTATGCCGCTCACCACATGTCTCATCATCGCGGTCGGCGTTTTGCTCGTGCTCGGCATCTCACAGGTCGTCACGTCCGTTTTGCAGGGCAAGCTTTCCTGCCGCATGGAGCTTTCTCTGCGCAGCGCCATGGTGGAGTACCTATACCGCACAGACCTAAGGACATTCGACAGCGGCGCAGCGGATAACTACTTCACGCGCATGACAAAAGACGCGGAAACCCTCTCGAATTTCTACTCCAAAACGCTCATCCCGAGCATCTTTTTCGAGAGCTTCACGTTCGTCGTCAGCTTTATTTTGATGTTCCTCCTCGAGTGGAAACTCGCGGTCGTCATGATCGTCGTCGTGCCGATTTTGATTTTCACCATGATCCGCATCTCCCCGAAGCTTGAGATGAACAGCATTCAGATCATGCAGAACGAAGACAAAAACCGCAATATCTTACAGGAGTTTTTGAGCCAGTACATGCTGTTTAAGTCCTACGGCGTGCTCGGCTGGGTGCAGAAGCGCGTGGGGGATACATACGCGCAAAAGCAGAAGTACGTCGGAAAACTCAGCGTTTTGCAGGGCGCCATCGGTTTCCTCAATAACTTCCTCGGCGTCGGTATGTTCATCATCGCGCTCGGCATGGGCTCGTTCCTTGTCGTGCGCGGCGAAACGACCGTCGGCACGCTCATCGCCGTCGTGAACCTCGTCAGCTTCTTCTACGGCCCGTTCCTGCACATTTCGGGCTGGATGGCCGAGGTCAACGAAGTGAAGGTCTCCACAAACCGCATCGGGGAGATCCTCTCCATGCCCACCGAAAATAGCACACAAACCGCAAAGCCCGCTGTCCAAAATGCAGGCAGCGCAGCGCTCACCGCCAAAGACCTCTCCTTTGCGTATGACGAAGAAAAAGTTATCCTGTCCCACGCCGAAACGCAGGTGCACACGGGCGAGATCGTCGCGCTTACCGGCGAAAACGGCAGCGGCAAAAGCACGCTCACAAAGCTGCTCATCGGCTTTTATACGCCCACGGGCGGCGAAGTCGAGCTCAAAATCGGCAATAAAACCGTGCACGGCGCGGAGATTCGGAATTATTTAAGCTACGATTCCGGCTTCGTCTCCGTTTTCGCGGGCACGCTCAAAGAAAACATCTGCATGGATCAGCCGTTTGACGAGAAAAAGTTCCGCAAGGCTGTCGAACTCGCCAACCTCACGGAGTTCGTAAACGAAAAAACAGCGGAGTACGAGATCGAGCCAGAGGGCAAAAATCTCTCCAGCGGTCAGCGCCGCAAGGTCGCTTTGGCGCGCATTTTCTACGACGACCGCCCGGTCTTCGTGCTCGACGAGCCCACCGCGAACCTCGATAAAGCGTCCGCAGAGGGCATGTTTGAAGCCCTGAAGCAGGTCTGCAAAGACAAGATCTGCATCATCGTCACGCACGATGCGTTCATCTCCGAAAAGTGCGACCGCGTGCTGCATTTGAATAACAAAAAGGTCACAGGATGACCGCAATACGATTTGCATAATAAGGCGATAGGAACTCTGCCACTCGCAACGAGCGGTGGGTGTGGCTTAGCTCCGGGCAATTCCGCCCTTGCGGCAAGGCTCGTCGTAGAGAACGCCTGCGCCGAGTGGCTTATAAATCTTGAGCATTGCTGATGGGCCATTTTTAACGAAATTTATCTTTTTTACAAAAAATCAAAATTTTTTCAAAAACCTAATTGACAACCGAAAAAATGTGTGCTACAATGCACTAAACCGTTGAGGAAGAGTGAGTACGCTTTAGGCAACTTTTCTCACAGAGAGTCGTGGATGGTGGAATCACGGCGGAAAGATAAAGCGGAATGGACTTCTGAGGGCGAACAGAAAAGGATTTCCCGAGTATGTGAGACGGAGTGTGGCTCTCCGTAAACAAAGGTCTGCGTATGATGGTACGCGTAAGAGGGTGTGTGTTTCACATACCAAGCCGGGTGGCACCGCAGGAATTTTGATCCTGTCCCAGCAAGTGATTGCAGGGACAGGATTTTTTGTTTTTCAGGGAGGTTATTTCATGTTTGTTTACACAAAACGATGGCGCAGCCGCGCTGCATCTGAAATTTTGAACCCGCATTTGAACGCATTAAAACAAACCTGAAAGGATCGATAAATTTATGAAACTCAGAAACGTATTTGCCATGATCACCGCTGCCGCTATGACCCTCAGCCTCGCCGCTTGCAGCGGTCAGAGCACAGCTTCTTCCACGTCCTCCGCGTCAAGCGACTCTTCTTCGTCCGCCGCTTCCGAAAGCAGTGTGTCGAGTGAAAAGAGCACCGCAAGCGAAGAATCTTCCGGCGCATCGTACACCATCGGCATCTGCAATTATGTCGATGACGCTTCCTTAAACCAGATTGTTGAGAACATCAATGCACGTCTCGCCGAGATTGAAAGCGAGCAGGGCATCACAATCAACGTGAAGTACGACAACTGTAACGCCGACGCGAACGTCATGAATCAGATTATCGCAAACTTTGCAGCCGATAACGTAGATCTCATGGTCGGTGTCGCGACCCCGGTCGCCATGGCGATGCAGTCCGCAACCGAAGACAGCAAAACGCCTGTCGTGTTCGCTGCTGTGTCCGACCCGGTCGGCGCGGGTCTTGTCGCTTCCCTTGAAGAGCCGGGCAGCAACGTGACGGGCTCCTCCGATAACCTCGATACCAACTCCGTCATGAACCTTATCTTCGCCCAGAACCCCGATGCCAAGAAGATCGGCCTTTTGTACGACGTAGGACAGGATTCCTCCACCGCCGCCATCGAGCACGCAAAGGCGTACCTCGACGACAAAGGCGTTGAATATGTAGAGCGCACCGCAACGACCGCCGAAGAAGTCGCGCTCGCCGCACAGGCTCTCGTTTCTGATGGTGTAGACGCCGTGTTCACCCCGACCGATAACACCATCATGAAGGCAGAGCTCGCTATTTACGAGACCTTTGCTGACGCAGGCATCCCGCACTACACCGGCGCCGATTCCTTCGCCCTCAACGGCGCGTTCCTCGGCTACGGCGTCGATTACGCAAACCTCGGCCGTGAGACCGCAGATATGATCGCTTCCATCCTCACCGAAGGCAAAGACCCGGCGACCACACCGGTCATCACATTCGACAACGGCACCGCAACGGTTAACACCGAAATCTGCGAAAAGCTCGGCCTCGACTTCGATACCGTCTCCGAAGCTTTTGCCCCGTACTGCACGAGAGTGGAGGAGATCACGACCGCAGAGAGCTTCAGCGATCTCGAGTCTTAATTTAAATCTCTCAGAAGCTTATCCTACCCCATAAGCTTTCAAACACTTCATACTACCATACTTCATCAATACCTTACTTACCCATAAGAATGCAATCACCGCTGCCATGCACCCGGTTTTCGGGCGCGTGGCTTCGGCATATCACCACAAATCTGCAAAACGAGGAGTTTTTGTATGTCTTTCGATTCAATCCTGACCCTTGGGCAGACAGCGCTGGAGCTCGGTCTCATCAGCTCGCTGACTGTTTTGGCACTGTTTTTGAGCTATTCCATGCTGAACGTATGCGACCTTTCCACAGACGGTTGCTTCACGCTCGGCGCGGTCGTCGGCGCGTCCGTCGCGCTTTCCGGGCATCCGTTTCTGGCAATCCCCGCCGCTATGGCGATCGGCATGGTCTCCGGCTTCGTCACGGCTCTTTTGCAGACGAAAATGGGCATTGATAGTCTGCTTGCCGGCATCATCGTCAATACCGCGCTTTATTCCGTCAACATCGGCATCATGAACGGCGCGTCGCTTCTGAACCTCAATAATTCCGATACGGTCTTCACCAAAATGCGTTCGGCGCTCGAAAACACACCGCTTGCGGGGCAATATAAGCTTATCGTCATCACCATCACGGTTGTACTCGTGGCGGTCGTTTTGGGACTTTTCCTCCGCACACGCCTCGGCCTCGCCATTCGTGCGACGGGCAATAACCCGGACATGGTTCGCTCCTCGTCTATCAACCCGGTTAAAACGACCATCATCGGCCTGTGCATTTCTAATGCGTTTACGGCGCTTTCAGGCTGCTTGCTCGCGCAGTCGCAAAAGTCTGTCAGCATCGATATCGGCACCGGCATGGTTACGGTCGCGCTGGCATCGCTCCTCATCGGCGGCGCGTTCTTCGGCAAGGGCAAAATTCCGCTGCGTATCTTCGGCATGGTCGTCGGTGCGTTCGTGTTCCGCCTTGTGTATACCATCGCGCTGCGATTCAACCTGCCCGCGTTCATGCTCAAGTTCGTCTCGTCCGTTATTGTCATTCTGGCAATCTCCGGGCCATACCTCAAAAAACAGCTTCCGTATCTGAAGCGCCGTTTCGGAAAGGAGCGCACCCATGCTTAAACTCACGCATATCTCGAAGACCTTCAACCCCGGCACGGTCAACGCCAAAAAGGCGATCGAAGACCTCAGCTTCCACGCCGCAAAGGGCGATTTCATCACCGTCATCGGCGCAAACGGCGCGGGCAAATCTACGCTTTTTAACGCCATTTCCGGCAGCTTTTTCACGGACAGCGGCAAGATCGAGCTTGACGGCAAGGACATCACGTTCATGCCGGAGTATAAGCGTGCCCGCAGCATCGGCCGCCTGTTTCAGGACCCCATGCGCGGCAGCGCACCGGGCATGACCATCGAAGAAAACCTCGCGCTCGCAGCGGGGCACGGCGGTTGGCTCAGCTCCATCTCCCGCAAGGACAGACAGGCGTTTCGCGAACGCCTCTCCCTGCTCGGTATGGGGCTCGAAGGCCGCATGACCCAGCCCGTGGGTTTGCTTTCCGGTGGCCAACGTCAGGCGCTCACGCTTATGATGGCCACATATAACCCGCCGAAGCTCCTTCTGCTCGATGAGCACACCGCCGCGCTTGACCCCGCCACCGCCGAAAAGGTGCTGGAGCTGACCAAGAGCATCGTGGCCGAGAAAAAGATCACCTGCCTGATGGTCACCCACAACATGCATCAGGCCCTCGAGCTGGGCAACCGCACCCTGATGATGGACGGCGGCCGCATCGTGTTCGATGTCAAGGGCGAGGAGCGCAGTAAGATGACCGTGGACGACCTGCTGGAAAAATTCCGTGAGAACGCCGGTAAGGCCCTGGACAATGACCGCATCCTGCTGAGCAAGGTGGAAGCGGGTAACTGAAAAGAAACTCAAAATACCCTGTCTGGACCCGAAACCGTGTCAGACAGGGTATTTTTGATACAACAAGGAGAAAACGAAATGAAAATTACGATTCGTACCCCGCAAATGCAGGATTATGACCGCTTTTCTGCTATTATGGATCAGGTGCAGCAGATGCATGTCGAGTGGCGGCCGGATGTCTACAAGCCGGCCAGCCCATTGATCACAAAGGAACTGTTTGGCGAACTCCTGAAAGGGGACAGCTGGTATATTGCCGAGACGGACGGCATCGTTGTTGGTGTTCTGGAAGTCTTCAAGCGCCATGTGGAAGGCCCAGCGCAGGTAACAAAGGATGTTTTGTTCGTCAGCACCATGGCGGTGGATGAGGCGTATCGCGGAAAGGGAATCGGACACCAGTTCTTTGATAAGGTGAAGCAGCTCAAAGCAGAAAAGGGATGCGACACCATTGAACTGCAGGTGAACGCTAAAAATAAAATGGCGTATGAGATGTACCGGAACTACGGCTTTACGGAAAAGTCCATCAATATGGAGCTGAGATAAAACGATTGTAATGATCCTTGTATATGTAGTCATAATGTGATACAATGCTTTTGACAGGAGGTGTCACTTATGATGCAGACATTTGTTCGCCCATCCCGTGATCTGCGCAATCACTACGCTGAAATTTCAGAGATGTTGAAAGACCACAATCATGTTATTATCACAAATCATGGTCGTGGGGAATCCGTCCTTATCAACATTGAGGACTACGCCAAGTATGAGGAGTTCATGCACCAGCGGTATGTTGCCGAGGAGCTTGCCAAGGCAAAACAGCAGGCGGCAGACCCCAACACGCAGTGGACAGAGCATGAAAGCGTATGGGAGACGCTCCACGAACAGTATGACGTATAAGATCAAATACCTGCCCCTTGCTGTACAGGACTTGAATGACATTGCCCGGTATTTGTCCGGCTTCTACCCCCAAACGGCCCGCCGTGTGCTGAAAGAAATGCAGGAAAAGATCACAAAGCTGGGGGATACCCCACGGATGTGTGAAGTCTATGCCCTTGACCCGACCTACCGCAAGCTGGTGGCAGACCAGTATCTGGTGTTTTACCATGTCAATGAGAACGTCAAGGTGGTGGAGATCCACCGTGTACTGCGCGGCTCATGGAATTTGCCGCAGTACCTGGAATAAAACAAAGAGCAGAGCGCTCCAGCCAGCTGGCCAGACGCTCTGCTCTTTTTAATGCAATATTCTGAAAACTCAGAACTTACTTCACATACTCAACGGTGTATTCGAAACCATACTCTTCCTGCAGTTTCTTGACGGCAGGCTCGCAGTCCTCGATGAAGCTGGGTGCGTAGACGGAAGCACCATTGTGGTCCTTCTTGTAGTCCTCCACGATCTGCTGCAGCTTTGCCCAGCCCTCGTTGGCCTTGGCGTTGTCAACAGTGTCGGGGAAGTTGATGATGAATTCACGGTGCTGCGGAATACGAGCTTTCATAAGTGATATCTCCTTAATTGACAATTTGTAGTTTGTTACTTGATTTATACAGAAGCATAATGCTTTTGTAGATAACGGATAGGTTGTATAGAAGGATAGCCTGCCCTCTGTGCCCGGCTGCTGCCGGTTTCAGACGGAGAGATTATACACCTGGCAGGCATTCTCCATCGTCTGCCGGAACACCTGCTCCGGTTCCTCACCCCTGATGCTGGCGATATACTCGCCTACATAGCGGATGAGGGAACTGTCGCAACGGGTGCCGCGGACAGGCTCCGGGGCCATATAGGGGCAGTCGGTTTCCAGGACAATGCGTTCCAGCGGCAGGGCGGCAATGGCCTTGGCGGCCCGCTTGGCACCCTTGAAGGTGCAGGCTCCGCCAAAGCCGATGTAGAGCCCCTGCTCTGCCAGCCAGAGCGCGTCATCAGCGCTGCCGGAATAGCAGTGGACGATGCCCTTGGGCCGGTATTTTTTCAGCAGGGCGTAGACA
>ERZ779876.517-NODE-517-length-42137-cov-78.539993_pt1 | contig 42137 bp, 25 predicted proteins | sample MGYA00511068_ERZ779876 | MGnify/ENA primary metagenome ERZ779876 (study PRJEB29588, sample SAMEA1970858) | human gut metagenome | biome: human gut; feature: human-associated habitat; material: faeces | place: Denmark | collected 2008/2010 ...
GTCTACGTCCGAGCCGCTTATATTCGTAAATCCCGCCGGTAAATAATTTCCATAGCTTTTAACCACTCCTTAACCACAGAAAGTTTACACTAAAATCAAGGTGTACTCTTAATTTGAGACGGGGTTATAGCCATATAACCGAAAGTGAATAAACAATGCTTTATCTTGCATAAATAAAACTTCTGTCTTAAACTTAGAAAAGAGAAACCTGACAGTGTTTGCCGCTTAGGCCGAAACTGGCCGCAGCGCTTGGAAAGCAGGGTTTATAAAATGAGAGAGATGATCTTAAAAGCCGTCGCCAACCCTCCCAAAATTTTGTGGGGGCCGTTTTTGCCGACACTGCTTAATATCGGCATTCAGTTTCCGATTATGTTCATGTTTATCGGTCTCGGTGACGTCAACCCGCTGCTCTTTGTATTCAGTATTGTCCTTGTTCATGGTGCCGTCGTTCTGGCCGGAACCAAAGAACCCCATTTGTCGACCATGATTCAGGCTTTTGGCCAGACCCGGAAAGTAACCACCAATTTATATGTAGAGAAAGGCGCTAAATTTGAACCCTGATTTTGATTTTTTCAGCACCTTTGTACAGGGGCTGAGCAGCATGGAAGTCATTGTCGCCGTCATCGGTTTTGTTTCGGCGGCATCGTTTGCCGGTTTCTGGGCGACCAGATTCGGTCATTTGGTTCTGCCTCAGCCGCGAGAATCCCGCGTGTCGGACTTTTTGCCCTTCAACAAGCTGATGGCCGACGGCATTACCATTCGCTGTTACAATGGTTCTTTTGCACGCGTGTTCAAAGTTGAAGGCGTCGATTTGTCTTTTGTAACCGACGAGAAAAACCTCTCCATGATGGAAGCCCGTAAATCCTGGATTGACGGTATGTCTGACCTGCAGATTGTCTGCCGCGTCATTACGCTGCGCGAACGGATTGCCATGGAAGAAGATGTCGGCAATTTCAACAATCCGCTGCTGGAACAGATTTCTAATACCTGGCGCAATACGCTGGACCGCGTTTATGCCAACCGCCATTACATCGTCCTTTCGGTTGCCGACCGTCCCGAAGCTCTGAAAGATTTGAACTATGCGTCGCAGGCTCTGCTGGCGACTTTGAACGATTACGGCGTCAAGCCGATGTACGAAACCGAAGACAGCCCGGCGGCTGACAGTCCGCTGGCAGTTTTTGCCAAAATATGCAGTCCGATTACTCAGCCGGCGCCGAAGGTTCGCAACGCCGAAGGCGCTCAGCTTAACGAGATGCTGACGTCGGATCATATTCACTTTACCGGCGAAAAAGGTATTATCAAATTTTTCTCGGGCGAGAAGGAAAAATATGAAATTGCCATGGGCATCCGCACTTCCGGCGATTATATGGACGAGGGCATGATTGCGTCGCTGCTTTCCATTGACTGCGAACTGACCCTGCTGCACAATGTCAAGCCGTTTTTCAAACCGCATGCCCGCGCTTTGCTGATGCAGCAGCAGCGTATGGCGGCGGTAACCAGTTTTTCGCCGGACGTTATCAACCAATACAGCGAAGCCCTGTCTTCAATTGAAGACAGCGATGCCGATTATCAGGCGCTGACCGAATATGCGATGACGGTTATTCTGAAAGGCGACAGTATGGAAGAAATAGACTTTGGCGAAAGCGAAGTTCAGCGCATATGCCGTCTGTTCAGCGTTACGCCGGTTCGCGAGGGCTGGGTTACGCAAGCGACTTTCTTTAATCAGTTTCCGACGTATGAAACCTATCCGCGAACCTACCGTTACCTGTCCAGAGTTGTGGCTATGGCCATTTCCTTCGACAAGCCGTCTGAAGGTTTTGCCAAATCGGACTGGGGACCGGGCGCAATTACCGTTTTTCGTACCGCTTCCGGGTCGGCCTATCGTTTTCAGTTCCATGTTTCGTCTGAAGATTCGGCTGTTGCCCACTGTTGTATTATCGGCCCGACCGGACAAGGTAAAACGACGTTGCTGACCTTTTTGGCCGGACAGGCTATGCGCCACAGCGACCTGAAAGTTTTCTTCTTTGACCGTCATCGCGGTGCCGAAATCTTTACCCGTTCCATCGGCGGCGCCTATGTCGGCTTTGACGGCGACGAAAAGAACGTTTCCCTTAATCCGTTTGATACGGCCAATACGCCGAACAACCGGGCTTTCCTGCGTCGTTGGCTGAAGTCTATTACCATGGTCGACGATGCCCTTTCCGAAAAGGAAATCGGTCGCGCGGTTACCACGGCGTTTGATTACCTGCGTCCTGAAGAACGCATTATGAAAAACCTCTACAAAAGCTGTTTTTCGCCAACCGGCAATATGCGCCGAGAGCTTTTCCGCTGGATTAATCCGGACCAGTACGGTAATATTTTTAATGCCGAAAACGACAGTCTGGATTTGAGTGCCAAGCGTTTTATGGCTTTTGACTTTACGCATATTTTCGAGGACGAAACCCTTGCTCCGGCCGTCATCAGTTACATCATGCACCGTATTATGTCCGAAACCGGCGATACCGGCGTTCCCTCGCTGATTATGATTGACGAAACCGCGCCGATGTTGAAGCACCCGATGTTCCGCGACTACTTTATCATCGGTCTGCAGGAAGGGCGTAAGAAACGCCAGGCTTATCTTTGTGCTTTCCAACAGCCGAACATCATCGACAAGCTTGGCGTCGGCGAAGTTATTCGCGGCCAGTGTCAGACGATTATCTTTTTCCGTAACCCGCAGGCAATGCCGGAAGACTACGCCAACTGGAACCTGACCCAGCGGGAAATCGAGTTCATTTTCGGCAAGAGCTACCGCGACTTTCCTTATGCCATTCTGCTTTCCCGTCCGGCTACCGGCGAATCTGTCATTTTGGACGTCGACCTGAGCGGTCTCGGCCCATACCTGAAACTTTACAACTCCGGCCGCAAAAACGTACTTTTGGTTGAAGAGCTGATTAAGGAATACGGTGAAGAAAACTTTGTTACAAAATATTTAAATATTGCGTGATTCGGAGATTAGTCGTTTATCAATTGCGCAATTTTTGATATTATTAATATAAGGAACCTGGACTTTATTGGAGGTTGAACATGAGAAATTGTAATCTTTTGCGGCTGCTTACTCTGAGCGGATTCCTTTCGCTTGCGGTTCTGCCTCGTCATGCGGCGGCGCAATGGCCGACCCTGGATATTTCCTCCGTAAAGGAAGGCATAAGCACCAATATCGAACTGGTCAAACAGTCCAAGGTTGTAACCGATGCCATGGCCACTGCCGGCAAAATCAATGCCGGTATTGGCGATGCCAAGGCCAGCGTTTCTAAATTCGCCGGCGACAATCTGGCCAAAGCCCAGGAAAAAATGAAAAAGCTTCAGGAAGAAAAAGAGCGTATAGAAAAGAAAAAAGAAGAATACGAAAAAATTAAGAAAGAAATTGAAGAGAAAAAAGAGGCAATGGAAGATTATAAGCGTCAGGCCGAAGCTCTGAAGGCCGATGCCGAGGGGTATATTGCCGATGCCAAAGAAATGAAAGATGCTGCCAGTGACGTTGTTTCTACGGTCAAAGACGATGTTTCATCAGCTTCTTCCTCTGCCGGGATTTCTTCCGGAAATGCTGATTTGAACACGACGTCGGCGGTTGCCGAAGCCGAACCGCAAACGGCCGTATCCGGCCGGACGGCTTTCGGCTCTGCTCAGTCCGAATCAGGATATCAGGTTGCTGCGCCGACTTCCGATGCCAAAAATTACGGTGAAGCCGTTTCTGAAACTTCTGCCGTTGCCGGAATTTCGGAAGTTGCCGAAGATGACACAGCCGAAGCGGATGTTCAGGCGCTTGCCGAAGAACAGTCGAGACTGAAAGAAGAACAGGAAGCTTTGGACAAGGAAAAGGCCGAGTTGGAAGTTGACGCCATGTTTGCCAAAACGCCGGAAGAAAAAGCCGCTGTTGAGGAAAAGATGAAAGCTCTTGACGCCAAGTATGAAGACTTGAACGGCAGAATGTCTGAAAATGCCGCGCAACTGGCTGCGGCTCAGGAACAGACGGCGGCTGAAGCAGCTGTTGAAACACCTGCGGAAAACAAAGCCGTTCCGGCCGGCCGCCGTCCGTTCGGAATGCCGGAAAAAGCCGCGGCAGTTACGGACGAAAATAATGATGACAAGCAGCCTGTCGATGAAAAGGAAAAAGACGAAGATAAAGAACCGCAGCCTTTCCATCGTGCCAAGATTTTGGACGGAGAAACGTCAACCAAAATGGAAATTCCGGAATCTCACACGCCAAAAATTCTTGAAGGTGAAACATCGACAAAAATGGACGTTCCCGAATCTCATCGCGCCAAAATTCTTGATACTTATGAAGCGCCGGTCGATCACACGCCGAAAATTCTTGAGCAAAGTCGGCAGCAGTCGGGAAATTCTTCAGGGGGCTTCCGCAAAAGAGCCGTACAAAGAAGTTCGTCTCTGCAAAATGGCCGTCATTATGCTTCCCGCAGCTTTTCCGAGACAATTGTCTTTGCCGATTTGGCGGGGGGGGGCGTACCTGACGGCACTGTTAACGGCGTCTTTATTCTTTCGGACCGACTGGCTCAGGAATGCGAGATTAACGTTGCCGATTTGGAAGATGAGAAGGTTATGGACGAATGCATCAAAAAGCTGGTAAAGGCCAAGTCTGATAACGATGCGGCCATAGCCCAGGAAGCTGCTGCTGTTTACAAGACCATTATGCAGGAAACCGTAAATGCTCTGATTGCCGAAAGCATGGCGCAGAAAAACGAAGCGGCCAATTACGAAACCAAGGTTTTGGAGGAAATGGAGAAAAAAATCGCCCAAACCAAAAACAGTCGCGACGATACCGGAGGGCTGTCCCTGACTAACATGGAAACCCAGTATCTTCTGAACCGTATCCTGACAATTTATGCCGGTGAAATGTCTTTAAACGCTCTTAAGGAAATCAGTAGTTTTGACAAGTCTTATTATCAGGACGGCGATGATGAAGAAGGCGGAGAAGAAAAATGATAAAAAAACGTCTGACACTGCCCTTTTTCTGTCTGACGCTGATTTGCGCCGCATTGCCGGCGCGCGCCGATAAGGAGTTTTTTCAAAAGGTCGAAGAATATCTGGGCGTGGTCGAAAATAACAAAAACTGGGTGGAAAATCAGCTTTCTTTAGCCGAAGAAATGAAACGCTCGGCTTCGGAAGGCATCGGGAATGCGATGCAGAAGATTAATGAAGTAAAGGCTAATCCGCTGAGTGCCGATGAGGAGCTTTTGAATGTCATTCCGTCGGATATTCCGGATATTAACAATATCGGTAAGGCAACCGAGCAGGTAGAAAAATCCTATAATGCCCAAATGGGGCAGGGAAACGATAATCAGGTGTCACAGGAACAGCATGACAAAATGATGGATATTCAGCGGGAAAATGTTGCCAATCTTTATGCTGTCGCCTTTACGACCCGGACGTTGCTGGCCAAGGAACGCAAGCAGGACGAACCCTCCAACGATATGAAAAGCACGCGTGAAATCATCAAACTGACTAACAAAAAGGCCGCGGAAATGTTGAGGCGTCTGCGAAATGTTATGAAACTTGAATCTGCAACAGCTGAATTTAATTTTTCTCAGGCAGCTATGGCGTATTCGGTTGAAAGCCGCGAAAACGAAGATGGGGGTAACGAAAAATGATGAAAACTCTCCATTATATATTTGCCGCAACACTCGCTCTGGGCTGTTTTATACGGCCGGCTGAAGCGACTTTGAAGTTTGACGTGTCCAAAGGTGTCGGCAAAGTAACGACGACGGTTTCCGGCTGGATGGAGGTTGCCAAAAAGCAGATGGAACAGTCGGCAACGCTTCAGACGATGATTGCCTATGGCAAGGGTGCTGTTGAAACGGCAAAAAAAATGAAAGAACTTCAGGGTGCGGTCGGAGATATGGCCGCAGAGGCTCAGTCTGTCGTTGACGAAAGTACCGGCTTGGTCGACGGTGCCATTTCCGATGCTCAGAATGCGGTTGGCGGAGCCGTAGGCGACGCCATGTCGCAAACTGGCGACGCTCAGGAGCTTTTGGAACTGAAAGCACAGAAAATGGCCTTGGAAAGCGAGCGGGATGACGCGATTGCCGCCGCGCAGGAAGAAATAAACGGCAAGATAAGTCTTGCACAGGAAAATATCGGCAAGCTGCAGGCCATGGCGGCTCAGGAACCGGACAGAAAAACCGAATATGAGGCACAGATCGCAGATTATCAGAACCAAATAAGTCAATATAATGAGGAATTGCAGACAACTTCCGATACTGTTACCGGCCAGTATCAGTCTCGGATTGCCGCGGTTGACGAACAGATTACGGCTCTGCGTGACGAAGCGATTGCCAAGGCCGGCGAAGCGACTGCGGACAAGTTGAAATCTGTTTTCGGCGGCGGCGACGAAGAGGATGCGGCGGCAATGAACGAGATGATTAAAAACAATTTTTTGGAAAAAGACGATGAGTTGACCATCGAAAACATAACGCCGCGCCGAAACTATCGTAAGCTGACGGCTCTTAAAGATACGGTTGCCGCTTTCAACAATGCTTGGAAAGTTAAGAAATCCCGTTATGAAAATGATGAAAAAACCGAGGAGATACAGGCGGAAGTTGAGCAGATGGACGGCGCTTCTTCCTCGCTGGGCATGGATATCCAGCTTAAGGTTGAAAATATCAAGTCTCTGCTGGAATATACTCGGATGATGGTTAATGACATGAAAAAAATAACCGCTGTTGAGTTAAGTAGCCTTTCCAATAACTGGAAACTGAATCGTTATGACAAGGATGTGACGGAATTTAATTTGGACGATTATATTTACGAGAAGGAATCAGTCAAGGACAAAGCCCTGGATATTTTAAAGAGCGTCAAGGAAAACGGTGTAAAAGGTACGGCGGAAAACATGCTGAACAATGCCGTCGACAATAAACAGAACAGTGCTTCGGCACCGGCGACGACCTCTGATCCGCTGGAAGCCGTTCGCAGCGAGCTGCGGCAGGTCAGATCCAAAAGCGGGCATTATGAGGGCGTAGACACCGCCGGTCCGACCGACAGCGCGCCGGTCAACGTGACGGAAGAGCTGCGGCGTGCCCGCGGCGGCTCTGCGGAATAAGGAGAACGGATATGCGGAAAATCGGTAATAAATTGTCTTTCCTCTTTCTGGTCGTCAGTATGTTGGCAGGCGTTTGTGTAAAAGATGCCGGAGCCTTTTTACTGCCGCCGGGGCCGGGAACGCCGACCGTTGACCCGTTGGCCGACGTTAATATGACGATTGACTATGGCGTTCAGGTTGTCAACAACACCACTTCCGGCATTACCAAACTGAAACAGGAGCAGACCAAACTGGTCAAGGCGGCGAAGGAAAAGCTCGCCGGCGAGGTTGAAGGTTTAATGCCGAGTAAGAAAGACAAGAATAAAAAAGAAAAAGCCGTTCCGGGCAGCAAAAAAATTGCCGAGTGCAAAATTGCCGATATTGAAAAGCCTAGCTCGGTCAAAAAAGCCTTTTATAAGCTTTTTCTGGCGTATCCTTCCGATAAAAGTGATGAAATGACGGCCTATCGCGACAAAGCTTCCGAATTTTATCAAGATACGATTGTCGAAACCTATGTGGCCTCGCGTGAATTGGAAAAGGAACTTGATGAGCTGGAAAAGAATTTCGCCAAGCTGACGCCGATGCTGGTTACCGGTGAAGGCGGCAACGGTGCGGAAAGCGGCGATGACAACAACGGTACCTGGAAAAACGCCTACACCGCGTATGATACGATGAACCAGCTTCTGAAGATAACCGAGGAACTGGCGGCTATGCGTGCCCAGCTTGAAGCGGCCAAAGCGGTTAAACATCATATTGTTCCGGCCGCATATAAGAAGAAAAGCAAGGAATCGTCTTTGCTGGAAAAACGCGGAAATCTTCAGCTCGCTTCCCGGTCGGTGCGGTATGGCAGTGAAAAACTGGTTTTTGCTCAGGTTGATTTTAACAATTTTCAGAAAGCTTCCGTCAGTTCGACGCCGACAGTCAGCAGTAACGGCGGCGCCTCGATAACGTCGTTTGCGCAGCAGCGAAAAGCGGCGGCGGTACAGGCTTCTCGCCAGGAAGCCATCGGAATCATCAGCGGCCAAAGCGCGGCTTCTTCTCTGTCAAAGTCAACGGCGAATGATACGGCGGTTGAAGATGAAGATTATGAATATGACCCGGCTACGGATTCTTCGGTTAAATATATGAGGGCACCGGAACCGGACATCGCTTCGCCGTTTAAAGGCAACGAAGAAAAAATGGATGAACTGGACAAGCTTGATCCTCTCTATGAGAAGGCAACCGAGGCGCTGGAACTGCACAATCTGCTCCAATCTTTGCCGACGCATAAGGAAAATGCCGAAAAATATAATCGCCATAGGCAGCTTCACGACAAATCTGTCGAAATGCTGCGAACCGCGGATAAATGCGCCCTGCAGTTCTTAGGACGGTATTATGACGATCCGGAAAAAGTCTGGGCCGGCGGTCCGATAAGCGATGAAAATACGGCCAATTATGACTTGCGATCCGGAATTTCCGGCTGGGCGATTAAGGCTTTTGAAATTGCCAAGGCCGAAACGACGGCGCCCGTAGATTCCGATGACGGTATCGTGGCCGAAATTGACCTGATCGATACCGGAGATATGACCAAACGCAGTGAAAACGAAAACGCTTATAAGGAAAAGGCTCAGGGATTGGGCAGCCCGGACGAGGAAGAAAAGGTTGAGGCCATCAACCGCGAAACGGAACTGATTGCATGGAAAATCGGTGCCGAAGCCGCCAAAAAGCTCGCGGAAGACCAATATTCCTCCAATCCGCAGTGGGGAACGGCACAAACGCGCTTTCCAGTTTGGAATGATCAGAAGAACTTCTATAACCAGTATATTGACGGCAAATACAACAATATTAAAGAATATCTTGCCGCTTTGCAGTTCAATCAGGTATCGCTGAACATTGCGCAGGAACTGAACAATATTTTAACCGAAGATCCTGAAGTTAAGGCCTATAATGCCCGCGAATTGGGACGTCTGGCCGGTGTCGTCGGCGATGATGACGAAACGGAAGAAGAGGAGGCTGCAAACGACGAAATTACGTCATTGGTTGCACAGAAACAGGCTGATTTGGAAAAAGCAGCCGACAAGCGCCGCAACGCTTTAAAACCGTTGGAAGAACAGAAAGAAAATATTAATAAAAGCATTGAAGAAGCTTCTGCGGCACTCAGCAGTTTCAACGAACGCATTAACCAGCTTAAAAAGGAGAAACTGACGGCTCAGTCTTCGGTGGAAGATATGCAGGTTCAGCTGGAAATTGCCGATGACGTGGCTGAATATGCCCGTGAAAACGGCGAGGAAAACGAAGAGGATTCCGTTTCTCAGGCATTTGCCAAAGAAAGCATAAAGGAAAATCAGGCCAGGGAAACTTCGGTCGAGCCGGAGATAGAGCGCTATCAGGGTTTGGCCAAGGTTCAGGAAGAAAAGATAGAACAGCTCAAAAACCGGTTGGAGCAGGTTGAAAAACAGATTGCCGCGGTTGAGGAATCTTACACGAGACAGGTTCAGGAACTGGAAGAAAAATATACTGCCGCATTTGAAGCGGCCCGCAAAAAAATTCAGGACGGCAAAACGGCCAAAGCGGCAAAAACGCTCCTCAGCCTGTATCGGGAAAATGTCGAACGGACGGTTGTCGGCAATTTAATCGGCACGGCTTCCGTCAGAGGTATCATCAGTCAGGCCGAAGGCCTGGTCGGCGATACCAAGAGTTATGCGGTTCAGGCGGTGGAAACGGCTCGTTCCGACATTTACAAACTCGGCGATGAACTTTATCTGCCCGGCAGTTCTGCGATGGTCGTCAAACGTCATGCCGAACTGATGAAGGAACTGCAGAATATTCCGGTCGACAAACTGGTCGCTTCGTCGTCTTCTTTGGGCAAGTTTGGTTCCAATACGGTCATTACTTCGGCATTGACGACGCTGTTCCAGAAAGTTGTCACGCAAAGAGCCTGTGCCGACGGTCGCTGCGAAAATGCCGATGAGGAGTATTTTATCGGGCTTGAACCCAAAGACAAGGACTTTTCGGCGCCAAAGGCCGCGCCGGAAATGAATATGGCGCCGGTGCGTGAAATTGTCCGCTTCGATACGGTAAGTTATGATAACGTTCCCAAAACGGCCGACGGTACCGTCTCTCGGCAGGGTTTCCTTAATTACGGCGAAGAAATTCCGACAATCTGGCAGAAAATGCTCCAGGAAAATATTTTCGTTGAGCGCGAAGTCGATTTGGCGGCCATACTGGAAGCCGGCAGCGGCCGCGAAGGAGCTTTTATGCGCGGCGGACGGTATCCCTGCAAATTGGGCGAAAAGATTATCGACATTGATCCTTATGACGGACAGTATATGGTCGTCAGCGAACTCGCCGGCGCCGACGGTGCCGTTTCGCGCAGCTCAGGCGGCAGCAATAACAGCGCTGCCAATATGGCGACCCGCGAGTTTCTTAAAAAGATCGGCGTCTATATTGAAGATAAAATAAGCAAAACCGGCAATCCGGGCGTTTCGATTGACGAAAACAAGCTTCCGCAGTGTCAGGAAATTGAAATTATCGGCAACTCCGGGCTTGCGGCCAAGTTTTACTATACGGTGCGCGATATTGAAGCGGATACCGAAGGTCCGGCCGCCATTCAGCCGAAAGAAACCATCGGCAGCCCGAGTGAACTCGGGACGCTGCTGAAGGCACAGGATGCCGGCGGTATCCGTTTCGCCGACAAACCGCTTGAAGTGTTTGAGCGTCTGAAGAAAATAGCCGAAGAGCAGGATAATCCGAACAGCGAGTATCAAACCAATCTTAAAGACGAAATTTTTAACAATGCGCCTTATAACATAAACCAGATTGGCGACTTTCTTGACTATGTCGAAGTCGAAACAACCTACCGTCAGACGTTGGAAGAACTGAAAGCCAGCCTTGACGAAGTCAACGATATGCTGAAAGAACAGCTGGTTGAAGCCGGTTTTACGCCGACTTCGGACTTTGATATTTCGAAGGATGAAGATTACGAACTGGCACGCAGCAGCCTTGACCGCCTTAAAAATAAGCTGGTGGAAGAGGGTTTTTCGGGAATTTCCGGCGTCAATGTCAGTGACAATGAAGTGGTTGAAGAACGCCTGAACAAAATTAAACGTATTTTTACCGCTTTGCGCAAAGATAAGGATGAACTGCTGCCTCTTAATGAGAATTCACCCTCCGACAGCGAACTTGACGAGCAAATTAAAACCGAAGAAGTCAACAAGAGCGTCGTCGGCGAATATGACAAGAAGGTTGAGGAAGAGTTCCAAAAGCAGTTGAATAATTTCAAACCGCCGTTCTGTGCGGCTTACTGATAGAAGAGAAATGAGCGAAAACGACAACATATTAGAGGGAACCAGAGTACTTTCGATTACGGATGCAAACGGCCGGCATAAGGAGTTTATCAGCGAAGTCGAAAAAGAAGTTTCCGGTTTCAAACTCAAATATTATATGTGGCTTTCCCGGCTGTTTATCCTTTTTGCCGTGGTTTCGCTGATGATTTTCATGAGTTCTTCGCTGGCGCTGTTCAAACTGGCGCCGCAGGTTTCCGTCGAGCCTTTTCTGATAATCAGGCAGGATACTTCCGACGGTATTGTGCGCTATGAGCCGATTTCATACAAAATGGCTTCCAAAAACCAGTTGATGGAAACCTTTGTTCGCCAGTACGTCCTGTTGCGCAATACGATTATTGCCGACGAGAAGGAAATGCAGACCCGCTGGTTTCCGGGCGGTATGATGAACTTTTTGTCTTCTGACTATGTCTTCGGCCAGTTTTCCGCTTATCGCGACAGTATCTGGAGCAAAATCATCGACGCCGAAATGGTTCGTGAAGTCGAAATTATTTCCATCGGCAAGCTCGGCGGCGAAAAAAGTCCGGTTTGGAAGGTGGACTTCAAAACCTACGACCTCTCGACCACCATGCGCAATCAGAATACCCGGGCTTTGATTCTGAGCACACGCTATTGGACGGCTTCCGTCACGGCCTATTTCCTCCGCGGCCGCGAGTTTGTCGGTCTTCGTCTTATCAATCCGATTGGCTTTACCGTAACCCGCTATTCGCAGACCGAAGTCGAAATTTTCTGAAAACTTCTTTGCCTGTTGATAAGTTGGGGATTTTGGCCTTATGGGATTAGACTTTTAAAATAAAAAAGTTTAAGTTCATAATATCTATACTAGTATACTGTTATAAGGATATATCGCAATGTGCAAAAAATTTATTATGTTATTCGTACTGCTTATGCTTACGGCCTGCGGTATTTTCGGCTCATATTATGAGGCCGAACCGGTCGGCGTCGGCAAAGGCGTGGACGAACTCAAGCTTTCTCCCTGCGCCTGTCTTCAGGTCGAACTTCCTCAAAACCTGCCGGATTGGTTTGTTGAAACAATTTAACCGGGACTGATGTAAAAAATGGCAAATCAGTTAGAAGGAAATAACACTCAGCAGAAGCTTATCGGCGGCGCCGCGCGGCAGCCGCAGCGGCAGGCGCGCAACGAAGACGTTTTCGTCGCCAATGTCGGCGAAAAACGTTATCTTTGGACGGCACGCGCTTTCGCAATTATTACCGCAATCAGCCTCTGCTGCAACATTGTGCTGATTCTTGCCATTATGCAGGTTTTACCGCTTTATCGCGTCGAACCTTTTTTGCTTACGTTTCAAAACAAGGAAGAGCAGGTTTACAATATTCAGCCGATTAAGGGGCGCATGGAGGATCAAAAGGCCATTACCGAGGTCTTTGTCCGCCAGTATGTACTGCTGCGCAGTTCTTTTGACCGCGATGTGCAGGAGATGGAAGCGCGCTGGATGCCCGGCGGTCCCGTGCAGGAGATGTCTTCTTCCGCTGTCTATACCGAATTTTTGGAAAAAACGGCCAAAAAAGCGCTGGATTTGATTCGTGCGCGATCCTTGCAGCGCAATGTCCGTATTCTGACGGTTAACGAACTTGGCCGCGGCCTTTGGCAGGTCGAGTATGAAACGCAGGACATGTATCCGGATTCTCCCGCGCCGGAAGTCAACTACTGGACGGCTTCGCTGCGCATCGCCTACAACCGCAAAAGCGTCAAGTACGGCGAGCGTCTTAAAAATCCGGTCGGTTTTACGGTGGTCAGATATTCTCTGACATATAACAAGGTTAAGTAGGTTTATAAGGTATTCAGATAATGATTTTACGGTCGGCTAAGTTATTCCTTCTTTTAATGCTGGTGGTTTTCGGTGGTAATGCCGTTGCGCAGACGACCATGAACAGTCTTGACCAGAATGCGGATCAAAGCCAGGGACAATATATGCCGATGAATATGGGATATGCCGGTTTCAATTCTCTGGGCATGATTCAAAGTGCCTGGCTGGATCCGATGCAGAACCTCGGCGAAGGGCAAAGCAAGCCTGCTTACTCGAAATATTACTGGTCGCCTGATTTGGTGTTGCCCATCCGTCTCCGCGAAGGCATGATGACGCTTATTAATTTTCCGAACTGGGAATTGATTGAAGATATTTACATCGGTGACAACGCGACTTTTGACGGCCAGATTTCCGGTCCGAACACCTTGCTGCTGTATCCCCGCAAGGGTGCCAATGTCGGCGTTGACACCAACGTCATCGTTTTCGGCCGTTCCGGCAATAAATATGTTTTCTATGTCAAAAGCGAAGGTGTCAATACCGAACGCCTGACCAACTCGATTATCGACATAGATGTCATTGACGGACCGTCCGGTTCCGGCGGCGCCGGCGCCTCCAGCGCGCGGATGTCGTCGATAGGCGGCGGGTTGGGTGTTAATGCCAGCCATTACAATCGCGGCGGCAGCTCCGGAATGTCGGTTGATTCGACTTTTACCAAACGTTTCCAGATGGCGGACTGGATTAAGAATATTCCGCTTGACCCCAGTAAGTTCCGTTTTGACATTGAGGTTTATGTTCCCAACCCCGATGACGTCGTTATTGCGCCGGAACGCGTTTGGCGCGACGATATTTTCACTTACATTGATCTGGGCGAGAAAGCATTGAATATGACGCAGCGCCCGATTGTGACCCTGATTGTTGAACGTATTGAGGTTCCGGTCGGCTTTCGTACCAAAGGACCGAACAACCGTCTGATAATCGTTGAGGGTATCGGCGATATGGTCATGCGCAACGGCAAACGGATTGTCTGCCTGAAAATGCGGCGTTCAGACGATGCTGGTCTGGAAGATGCCACTTATGCAACCGATTTTGAAGACAACCGCTGGGATGTTCCTCCCGCGCTGCCCGGCAATGGTAGCACCGGTGTGAATGGCGGAGCTGCAGGCGGCAGCGAATTTAACGGCGGCAACGGTGGCGTTCCCGGACAATATGATATTCAGGTCGGCCAGAGTCAGCTGATAGTCCCGGCCAACGGTCAGGGACAGAATGTCAGCGTCGGTTATCAGGGCGGCGACGGTATTGACTATTCCAAAATGCAGCGTATCAGCAACAACAACCAATATGATGCCGGCGCGCGCAATATGGCGCAGCGCTACGGTTACGGCAGCGGTTTCAGCGGCGAAGGTTCCAACATTTCCATTGAGCTGGGTACTGATGCCGACGTTACCAACCTCGAGCGGCTTTGGGACAGCCTGGTCAACAAATATCCTGACGTTCTCGGCGTTTATCAGCCGTTCTTCTCGGTAGATACGCCGGCGGACGGTCAGGGCAAAGAGCTGTTTCATCTGCGCGTTGGCCCGGTCAAGTCGCTTGATGCCGGCGATTCCGCCTGTAGCCGCCTGGGACGCAACGGCGTATTTTGTAGTGTAGTCAGGACCCAATGAGCAAAGAAGTACTTACACATTCCGAAAGTTACGTCAAAAAAACCAACCGCATAATTCTTGCGGTTGGTATTACTTCTTTTATTATCTTTATTTTCGGCGTTGTGCTTCTGATTAAAAGCAATAAGGTTGTTGATGACTATGAAGAACCGGTTTTTACCGACAATGACGACGCGCTTAACATCGGCAATACCAGCCCTTTGACCGACAATCTTGAGTTCGGCATCGTTGATGACGGCGAAGTGCCGATTACCATGACGCCGGATCCCGTTTCCATGGGGCAGGTTGTGCTCGGTACTGAAGCCAAGAATGTTCTGACCATCGGCACCAACGGCAAAACCGCGATTAAAATTGACGACGTCGAACTGGCCGAGCCGCCGTTTGACGGTTTTACTTACGAGGATAACTGTACGGACGAGGAATTGCGCGGCGAACAGACCTGTAATATTACCATGAACTGGATTCCGGTCATTCACGGCAACGTGCAGAATAATTTTATCATTTCATGGCACGAAGCCAATCTGACCCGCAGCAATGCCAAATCGGCCAAAGTTCCTGTCGAAGGCAGCGCCATTCGTAAGGAAGACTGCAATTTTTGCGAAACCGCGCTGCCTCAGGGAGCTGCATCAGCAACCGAACAGGCCAAAGCCGAGATTGCCGCCAAGCAGGTGCGCAACGCTGTCGGTCCCAACGGCGAGGTTATCGGTACCATTGATGAAGACGGCTATGTTCGCGACGCCGACGGCAACATTATCGGCCGGATGAATGCCAATGGTCTGGTTGTTGACGATAACGGCAATGTTATCGGCGTCGGCGACAACCGCAAACTTGTTTATGATGAATTCGGCAACGTTATCGGCCATGTTAATCCGGACGGTACCGTTGTTGACAAGGACGGCAATGTTATCGGCCGTACGCTGCCGGACGGCACCGTGGTTAACAATGACGGCGCGCCGATTGGCAAAGCCGTTGACGCCGGTTATGTGTATGATGAAAACGGCAACATTATCGGCCGCGTGCTGCCGGACGGTACCGTGGTCGATATGGACGGCAACGTTATCGGTCGTCTGAACGAAAAAGGCGAGGTTGTCGACGCCAACGGCAACGTCATCGGCTACGTGACCAAACCCGGACGTACCGCGATTGACGAAAACGGCAATGTTCTCGGCGTTGTCATGCCGAATGGCGCCGTCGTCGACGCTAACGGCAATGTTGTTGGTTATGTTGATGAGAACGGCAATGTCGTTACCGACGAAATTATCGGCAAGACTGGTCCCAAACGTCGTTTGGCCTATGACAAGGATGGCAACGTTATCGGGTATATTGACGAAAATGGCAATGTGGTTGATTTTAACGGCAACGTTATCGGCAAAATGCTTGAAGACGGAACCTTGGTTGACCTGAACGGCAATGTCATCGGTCGGGCCGGCGAATATGTTGACTTGGCGCTGGACAAAGACGGAAAGGTTATCGGTTATGTCGGCGCTGATGGCAGGGTTTATGATAAAAACGGTAATGTCATAGGCTATGTTGATGCCGACGGCAATATCGTCAGCAACGTCAAAAAGAAAATAGGTTCGCTGGTGCGTGTCGAACTGATTCCGGTTACGCCGCAGGGAACGGTGCTTGGCGTTATCAGCAATAACGGTACGGTTGAAAATGACAAACGTCAGGTTATCGGCCGTATTCTTGCCAACGGTCTGGTTAAGGATCCGTCAGGAAATCAGGTCATCGCCAAACTGGTGCGCGGCGGACTGGTGGTCGGTTATGGCTGCAAAAACGTCGGCTATCTTGATAAAAACGGTAAAATAACCAAAGGCAACAAGGAGCTTCCCTATAAGATTATGCCGGACGGCATTGTTATTGACGACGCCGGCTCTTATATCGGCGAAGTCGTTCAGCCCGGCAGTGCGTTTGACAATACCTGCACGCTTATCGGTGAGGTCGGGACCGACGGCATTGTCCGCGATTCCGCCAACAATTACGTCGGCTGCGTCAATCCTGACGGTACGGTGCTGAACGAAACCGGCGAAATTGTCGGCGGTGTTTCCCGTTCCGGCATTGCTGTCACTTATGACGGCGAATATCTCGGCAAAGTCGGTGCTAACGGCATTGTCCAGTCGGCAGCGTTGCTGCCGGTCGGCTGCGTCGGAACTTACGGCGATGTTTTCAACAAGGACGGCGGCTACATGGGTAAGGTTTTGGAAAACCGCTATGCTTATGATCTTTCCGGCAATTTTCTTAACGTTGTCGGCGAAAACGGCAAAGTTTCGATACCCGGCGGCGGTGAAGCCAAACTTTATGCCAACAATCTGGTTGCCGATGATGCCAACCGGATTATCGGCGTGGCACTGGACGAAAAGTCGATAGTCGTCGATCCTTCCGGAAAGTTTATGGGACGCGTTTTCCCTGACGGCAACGTTTATAATGACAAAGGCGTTGCGTTGGGCAAAATACATGGTCGGGGCACAGGCTTTTTCAACCGTATGCTCGGCAAACTTCTGCCGCGTGGCGAAGTTGTCGATTTCTATGGCAAAAAAGTCGGCAAGGTTAATTACGACGGCCGTGTTCTCAACCGTTTCGGCGAGCTTCAGGGACGGGTTGACGCCAAAGGCCTGTTTATTGACAACAACAACGAATATCGCGGCGCGGTTCTGCTGCATGGTGCGGCCATCGGTTATGACGGTTCGTATCTCGGTTATGCGACTTCCGACGGTACGGTAATCAACCTTGACGGCAAACACGAAGGCATAACCAGTTCCGACGGAAAGGTTTTAAACAAAGACGCCGAAGTCGTCGGCGAAGTCATTCCCGAAGACATCGTTATTGACATCTGGGGCAACTACAAAGGCCGGGTCAATTCGCTCGGCGACGTTCTGGACAATAAGAACGAAAACATTACCGCCGTTTTGCCGGGTGGTTCGACGGACAAAAACCTGAGCCTGGTCAAGCATGGTTCGGTTATTGATTTCGGCGGCAATGTCATCGGCGCGGTAATGCCGGACGGCACGGTCATTGATGTCAACAACGTCGTTTTCGGCCGCACGCTTTCCGACGGCAGCGTCATCAATCAGGCCGGCAGTCTGGTCGGCGAAATTGCCGAAGGCGACATCGTTATTGACAACGCCGACAAAGTGGCCGGTTATGTCGATTTGGCAGGCAACGTCGTCAGCCGTGACCGCACGGTCATCGGCCGCAGCCTGTCCGGCGGTCTGGCAATTGATGCCAATGACAATATTCTGGGCAGAATTTACAAAATCGGCGCGACAATTCTTGGAAATGATGGTAAATATATGGGCAGGCTGGCGCCGGACGGCAGCGTAATCAGTAAAGACGGCAAAAATATCGGTTATATCAAAAATAACGGTTCGTTTATAGATTTGGATAAAAAAGTTTCCGGCTATGCTTTGCAGGAAGTAGCCAAAAACCGGAGGAATTAGGGTGACTTTGAACGGCGGACGATTAGAACTTTTGAATAAAATCAGGTCGGGTGTGTGGACACTTGCCTTTTTCTCCGTGCTGTTTTTTGCTGCTCCGGCTGCGGCAATTGAAATTACGGCCATCGACTTCAACGGCGATCTTATAGGCAAGGTTATTCCCGACGGTAAGGTTGTCAGTCTCGACAATCAGCTTATCGGCAATGTTACCGCCGACAGCTTGATTGTTAATTTTGACGGCGAGCTTATCGGCGGCGTCATTCCGCAGGGCATTGCCATCGGCAACGACAACAAGCTTCTGGGTAAGGTTTCCAACGACGGTTCGGTGCGGCTGGCTTCCGGAAAGATTGTCGGCAAGGTTCTGCCGAATGGTCTGGTTGTCGACGATTATTTCAATGTTCTCGGCGCAGTTCTGTTTCCGGGACTGATTTATTCCGACGATGGCAAAACCGTCGGCCGTCTGACCGGTGACGGTCTTTATACCAATCTTCAGGGACAGCAGATTGGTTTCGTTTCGCCGGACGGTTATGCCTACCGCAAGGTTGGCAACGATTATCTGTTGGATGGACGTCTGATATCTTCCAAAATGGTCATTTCTTTGGACGGCGCTTTTATCGGAAGCGTTTCGCCGGGCGGCAACGTTACCGATTTTGAGGCGCAGACAATTGGTTTTGTTAAGGCCAACGGCTATGTTTATAATGAAAACAATCAGATTATCGGTCAAATAGTCAGGTCTGGTTTTGCCTTTGACAACAACGGTAAATACATCGGTTTTGTTACTTATAACGGCGAGGTTGTCAATAAGGACGATTTGGTCGGGCGAATGCGCGCGGACGGCCGTATTGCCGACGCCAAAGGAGAAATTATCGGTTTTGCCGTTGATTTGGCTGCAACGGCGACAGATTTGGAAGGCCGCTATCTCGGCCGGATTATGCCCGGCGGCAGTCTGGCTCAGGCGCGTGAAGTTATCGGACAGGTCGGTCCGCGCGGCACGGTTATAAATAAGGACGGAAAGATTATCGGACGCTTGGTCAATGCCGGCCCTGTGTTCAACTTCCGCGGCGCCCTGCGCGCCCATGCGCTGAAAAGCGGCGCGGTTATTTCGCTTGAGGGTACGCCGCTCGGCAATGTCCGCGCCAATCTGGCTTATGACAACAATGGTCTTGTTTTCGGCGCGACGCTTAATAACGAACTGGTCATTGCTCCCGGCGGCAAATCGCTGGGTATGAGCGGTATTAACGCCTCGGTCATGGATGACAGCGAACGCAAATTCGTTTCGCCTTTCGGCTTTTTGTTTTCTTCCGACGGCGTCCTGAGCGGCTCGACCATGACGCTGGCGCCGGTGTATAACCTGACCGGTGCTGTTATTGCCTATATGATGCCGAACGGCTCAATGTATAACAAGGGGGTTGTTGCTCTCGGCAGGCTGACTGAAGCCGGCATCAACATTGACGAGCGCAACCGTATTCTGGGGCGGAATATTGCAGCCGACTATGCTTTTTCGGCGGCGGGAGAACTCTTGGGTATTTTATCCGAAACCAATATGGTCCTGGATAAGGGACTTAAACCGAAAGCCAAAATTCTGCCGGACAATTCGGTTGTCAAAGCCGGAAAGAATACCGAGGTCAACTTTAATCCTCAGGTTGGAACGGCGTCCGATCAGCATCTGGTCCTCGGCGTAACCGGCAGTTTGTTTGGCTATGCGGACATTGACGGTGCTGTCCGCAATCCGGCCGGGCGTGTCGCCGGAAAAGTAGTTGACGGCGGTTTGGTAATTGACAATTCCGGCCTGCCGGTCGGCGAAACCAGCGGTTATAAAGCCGTGGTCGACGGCGATTGTGCGCTTCTCGGTGTTGTTACGCCGCAGGGGGACATCCGCAATTATCGCGAAACGTTTATCGGCCGCATGCTCTGGAACGGGCAGGCGGTTTCGGAAACCGGTGCCGTCATCGGTTATCAGGTAATTCCCGGCAGTGTAATAGACTTCAACGGCAATATTCAGGGAACCATATCGCCTTCCGGACAGGTAACGGCTTATGGCGGCGAACTGCTCGGCTGCATTGACAAGCGGGGAAAACTGCGCAATGCCGACGGTGAAATCATCGCCGGACAGACGGAGTTTTATCCGGTTATGAATGTTAACGGCGTCTTTATCGGCCGCACGGTTCTTGACGGTACGGTCGTCAACGAAGCCAACGAGTTTATCGGCTACATGCAGCCCAATGACAATGTCAATTCCAAAACCGGCGTACCCGTCGGTCAGTTGTTCAAATACCGCTTTGCTTTCGATAACGACAATAATTTTCTGGGGCGGGTCGGCTCTGACGCGCGCGTCTTTAATGCCAAAAACGAAGAGGTGGGAAAAGTCGAGTTTGGCGGTGCGGTCTTGAAAGACGGCAAAAATATCGGTTATGCCCTGTATGACATGTACGTTTACGACAATGACGCCAATGTCATCGGCTACATCACCCGTGACGGCAACGTTCTTACCGTCAACGGCCGAAAACTCGGCCGCATTGACAAGGGCTTTCTGATTAACGGCGAAAACAAGGTTGCCGGCCGCGGTAACCGCGATTTTTACATTCGCAACCAAAACAACGTCGTCCTCGGCGAACTGGAACTGAACGGCAGTCTGGTCGATTCTGCCAATCATGTCATCGGTTCGCTGAAAGACAACGGCCGTATTCTGGACAGCAACGGCAACGTTCTGGCCATAGCCAAACCGTTGCAGTATTACAGCCTGCTTAAGGAATTGACCGAGGCCGAAGCGGCTCGTTTGGCTGCCGAAAAGGCCGAAGCCGAAAGATTGGCCGCCGAACAGGCTGCGGCTGCCGGCAATTATGTTATCGGCGATGACGGCTACCTTCGTGACGCCAATGGCAACATTATCGGCCGTATTCTTCCCGACGGTACCGTTGTCGATTTAAACGGTAATGTTATCGGACATATCAACGAAAACGGCGAGTTCGTCGGTTTGGACGGCAAAGTCAGGGGCAAAACCTCAAAAGACGGTTATGTCGTTGGAGATGACGGTTATCTGCGCGATGCGAACGGTAATATCATCGGGCGGGTGCTGCCGGACGGCACGGTTGTCGACCTGAACGGAAACGTTATTGGCCATATTAATGAAAATGGCGAATTTGTAGGCCTTGACGGTAAGGTTATGGGCAAGGTCAACGGTGGCGGAGCCGATTGGTACAGTAAACCGGTACAAATTGGTGCCATTCCCGAAATCGGTGTCGTTGGGGAAGAAGAAATGAAAAAATACCGCAAGTCGCTCGGCATTGCCCTGACGCCGGACGGCGAATATCTCGGCGATATTATGGACGACGGCAGCGTTGTTGATAAAAAAGGCAATGTCGTCGGCAAAAAAATGCCGGACGGTCTGATTATTGACGATGACGGTACGCTTATCGGTATTGAAGAAGTCAAAAAGCCCGATTCGTCGGGAATGTTTGTTCCTGCCGGCACTTTCGGCCCCGGCGGCGCTTACGGAACCGGTATGGGGGCCGGCGGCAATCTCGGCCCCGGCGGCGGCTTTGGTCCCGGCGAGCGTTATGACCCGCAGCGTGCCGCGGCATTGGCTGCGGCGCAGAATCAGCGTCGGCAGGCTATGTCCGTCGGTAAAATCAGCTCGGGCATCAGGCCGGAATCTTTTGACGGTTATCAGAAAAACTGGGATGAACAGGGTATTGCCAAGGCCGTTTCTTCATGGCGCGTCAACCTGAGCGAAATGATTTTTGCCGACAAACCGATTCCGGCGGTTATCGCCCGCTCCATCGACAGCAACAACCCGACCCCGGTAACCGCCTTTGTTGAACGCAACGTTTATGCCGAAGAAGGACGCAATGTGGTAATCCCGGCCGGCAGCCGTCTGATGGGTACGCTGGGCGGCCTGACTGCAGGCACGGAAACGACTTCCTCGTCGGCTAAGGTTCAGATTACCTGGGAACGTCTGATCCGTCCGGATGGTTCGCTGTTTGTCTTCCAGGGTATTACCGGCGATGCACAGGGCCGCGGCGGCGCACTCGGCTATCTTGACCAGCAGCTGTTCAAGAAATATACGCTGCCGATTATGACTACGGCTCTGACCAGCTATACGTCCTACATCATGGCGCCGAAAGATGATGATGACAGCAGTTCCGATACGGAATCTCCGCGCCAGCAGGCTGCCAACGACGCGCGTCAGAACTTTTTGCAGGACATGAACCGCATTTTTGAACAGATTTTGGCTGATAAAACCAATATCAAACCGCTGACTTATGTTCCGGCCGGTACTAGAATTATCGTTTACCCGAACATAGATTTATGGTTGAGAACGCCGGAAAGAGATGAAGCCGAAGTCGCCAAGAACCTTTCCAAGCGTGATGTGCTTATCGATGATAACAAGCTTGAGCAGGATCGTACCGATACGCAGAACAGGCGTAAAATGGGCATGACCGATGCCGACCGTGCCGCCACTGCCGGTTCCGTTGTCTATGAGGCCGAAGGAACCGATGCCGAAGCTGTTGCTGCACCGCGCCTGATGGACGACAGCAAGGTCAAGAGCAAGAAACCCGCCGCGACGGCAGGCGCTCCGGCGCTGATGCCGACAACGCCGGCCGGTGGTTCGACACCGCCTCCGCCGCCTTCGTTCAGCAGCGGCTCGTCGTCCTCTTCATCTTCGTCGTCTTCCGCGGCAAAAACGGATAACAGCGTTCCTCAGTTGTTCTGACAGGAGAAAAATATGAGCTTTAAGGTTTTGGAATCAGTCTTACGCCCGTTGTCCTACTGGTACAATCAGGACAACATTGAGGAAGTGGCGGTCAACCGTTCCGGCCAGATTTGGCTGCGCCTGCGCGGCAAACGCGCCTATCCCTGGGTAATGTATAAAGACGAGAAACTCAGCAAAGAATATCTGGTCGATTTGCTCTATATTGTCGCCAATACCTATGAGCTGCCTTTTGATCCGGTCGAGGGTTCGCCGGTCGTTTATGCCACCATTCCCGGCGAACACCGTTTTTCGGCTATTGCCGGACGTAACGTCATGTATGATCAGGACGACCTTACCGGCGGTGTCGCGCTTACCATTCGTGTTCACAGCGACGACGTGGCATTCGGTCTGTCGGATTATGGTCTGACGCAGGGGCAGGCACTGCACAAAATTAATCCGTTGAAAGACATCAAAGACCCGGAAGACCCCTATGAACGTTTGTTGCTAAGCATTAAGCGCGGCGACCATATCCTGGTTTCCGGTGCGACATCAACCGGTAAAACGACTTTCCTGAATAACCTGCTGAAGATTTTGGATATCAACAAGCGTATTGTGACCATTGAAGATACGCGCGAGCTGTTGGTGCCGCATCCCAACCGCGTCCATTTGGTTTTGTCACGTACCGAACAGACCAATGAAATGGACTATGCCAAAATCATCGACTTGGTCGTTCGTTTTACGCCTGACGCCATTATCGGCGGCGAAATTTCCACCAGTAACGCCGGTGCCATCTGGGAACTGATGGGATCAGGTCACGACAACTGTCTGGCTACTATTCACGCCGAAAGTTCCGAAGCTGCTTACAAGGCCTTTACCGACCGTATTTTGCACACTTATCCGACCATCGACCGTAATAAGACAATTGAAGAAATGCACCATAAGCTGCGTGTCGTTCAAATTAACCGCGACGGCAATCTCCGCGCCATTACCGAGGTCACATAACGGGCTTATTTTTCTTCTTTGCCATTCTTATACTACAGTCACCCTCAGGCTTGCCCTGGGGGCTTTTCTTGCTGTCATTGTCGGACTTGCCCCGACAATCTCTGGATTCCCGTGCTTTCCTTTTTCCCTTGTCATGTTTGGCGCAGCGTGGTTCGCAGCTCCAGTGAAGCTGTGAACCGGCTGCGGTGCAGTCCTGTTGACGATCGGTTAAGCGACAGCGTAAACCGTAAGACTTACAGGACAAACTCGGATATAGCCGGAAATCCACGGATACAAGGCATATCCTGCAAAGAGATAACCAGCTTCTTGTCCAAAGCGTAACAGATATTGAGCGGACAGCTTAAGGGAAGGCGCAACAGCCTTTCTTCACAGCCTTTTTCTTTTATTTTAGATATTCCGGTCATCTCGCTGACGTCGTCAATATCCCAGAGCCCCCGGGACAAGCCCGAGGGTAACAAAGAAGAGAGGAGTCCGAGTATAACTTTTATATTTATTGTCATTATCCGGCAGTCAAGGAGAGAGATGTCCGGCTCAAGGCCGAACATGACAAAGAAAACAAAGCCCCTCTTCCGAGGGGCTTTGCTTATTGTAAAGGCGGAATGTTAAGCTGAGCAATGCCGCCGGGACGGATTTTGACGTTTGAATAACGCATGTTTCCGGTTTCAATAACAAATCTCTGTCTTCCGGTAAGCTGCGATGCCAAATCATAAAAATCTCTGGCCGTAAGTTCCTGTCGCTGCGGATTCATTATGTACAGCACGCAGCCCTGCGTTCTTTCGGCAACACCGCAGCGGGCGCGCCCTCTCGGAACTTCGGGATTGATTACGACGCCTTGCAGACCGTCGCGAACAACCGTTTCCTGCGCAAAGAAAAACTTGGCAATGGCAAAGCCGAGGATAAAAGCAAACAATGCGCCGAAAAACAAGGCTTTTTTTGTAAACATGTTGTCAACCATAAACTGTTCGGCCAAAGGCACTTTCGGCGGCGTGATGTCGCTTTCGTCAATAAACTGCGGCTGAAAATCGCTGGCGACTTCCTGCGTATTGTTCAATGCCGGCAGATTTTCTCCCCCATCCAGAATTGCGTCAAGGTCAAAATCGTCTGCCGGAGACTGTGTCTGCTGTTGAGCCTGCGGCTGATAAACCGGTTCGGCTTTCGGCGGCATGGCTGCGGACACGCCTGCGGCATTTGACGGGTTGACGATCCTTTTAATCGGGCGTTTGACTTTTTTCAATCGGGGCCGGTTCGGATCCGGCATGCTGCCGCCTGCAGGTCGATTGATGTTGTTAAAATCTTCTGCCATTCCTTAAATCCTCTAAATTAAGTTATCTAAAATCGGTTTGGTCGTTTTCAGCGTGCGGATAATCCGCGGAACCATAAAGACCACGGTTTCCGATTTGGGTGACTTTGCGCCAAACAGTTGGTTCGGAATGCCGATAATCAGGAAGTTTTCGCCCAGACGGCTGCGTACATCAAAATGTGTAATCTGGCCGTTGGTCGCCTCCAGTGTAATGTCCGAGAAAATTCGGTTGCCTTTTTCCAAGGAGGCTTTTGCCAGAATGGACAAGTCGGCTTCAATCGAATCGCGGCGGCCGCATTTGCCGATGTCAAAGCGCGAAAACCACAGGTTTGGCACCACGAATTTTCCTTCCGCAACCGGCATAACCATTGCCTGTCTGCCTAAAAACTGGCGCAGTGTACTGATGTTCAGCTCATTGGTGGTTGTCAGAACCCGGCCGATAACACCGGTTTTGGCCGTCGTAACCGTACCGAAATAGAAGGCGTTAAGCAACTCTTTCCATTCGACGTCTTTGCCCTTGTCATAGGGATAAATCCGGAAAACGCTCACGTCATAAGCCACCAGCGTCGGATTGCTTTCAAAATATTTAATCAGGTCCATGATTTTGTTTTTAAGTTCGAAATCAGCCTCAAACGTAACCGAATAGTCCGCCCAGTCGGTTGTCATATCCGTAATGCCGGAACCGCGCAGAACATCAAGCAGTCCGAGCATTATCGGCCGCGACTTCGGAACATACAGCGTAAAGTTACCCTTGCGGCTGATGCGCATGGTCTTTTCTGATGCCTCGTAGGAATAGTAGATTTCGCCGGCATCGGCAATCATATTGATGACCTCTGAAAATTCGCCGCGCAGGTTTTCGGCCGAAATGCTGGCATAAGGAGCGTCTTTGGCAACCAGTTTGATGCCGGCTTCCTTGGTCAGCTTGTAAAGAGCTTTTTCTGCCGGCATTTTTTCAAACGAAAAACCAGTAACTTCAAAACGCGGCAAAGGGTCGTTAACGCCGTTTTTCTCCAGCCTGAAGGCCGACATGTTATAGGGCAGGGTCAGTATCATTTGCTGAGTGTCCCAGTTGACGCTGCAACGCAGGGGCGTTTCCAGATCCAGTTCGTTGGCGCCTTTGGGTGTGCGAATCATATTCGGATCCTGCGGATAAACCATATCGGCGTTCAACCGCTGGTCAAGAGGCGGCAATGGCTGCGGCTTTTCGGTCCTGCAGGCCGACAATACGGCAAAAACAGCCAGAATGCCGAAGAATTTAATTACGTTATGGGACAGAAAACTTCTCATTTCCGACTACTTGACCTCGTCTTTTGCCGGTATGGCCTGCTGTACGTCGGGACTGACCGGTTTTTTTATTTTGATGATTTTTTTGACTTCGTGCGGTACGGCGGCCTGAGGCTGTGGTCTGGCCTGCTGCATCTGCGGATTGGGTGCCGCCGGAACGGGCTGCGGAGCCGGTTGGTTACTCTGCTGCATTGTTTCTGTGGCGGCCATATTATTTTGTGCCATCAGTTTTTCCATCAGCTGGTCCATGTTCATCCCTGCGCCGACCGTCGGGTCGACCGTCTTGTCGATTTCGCCCAGAACCTCTTTCATTTTTTCAACTTCATGGGCGTCTTCCTTAATCATGTCCGGCGAAGAATTGTTTTTCAGCTCCAGCTGATACTCGGCCAATGTTTTTTTGAAACTTTCCATGCCGCCGGCAATTTTTTTCTCCACATAAGGATAAAGTTCCTTGTGTTCCAGAATATAGTCGCCGGTTTCGCTGATTTCTTCCAGAACGTCAAGGATATAGCCGTAGTACTTATATTCTTCCATGGCAATGTTGCCCATACGGATACAACGCGCTGCAATCCTTGAGATTGTGCGGTCGTAATAATCCTTGAGCAGGATATAATTGTCCAGATACCAAAGGCTTTCCTTACTGGCACCTGTCGGCTGCGTATTCTGTTCCATGTTTGGCTCCTCACATTCTACTCTAGTTTAGCCGCGTTTTTTTGTAAATTGTTTTCTATGAGCTTTACCCAACTATATCGTCTTTAGGAATATAGGGTTCTTTGTTCTCTTTTTCATCGCTGATTTCGGCGATTCCCAAATTAAGGCCGACAACCGGAAGCGGGGAGGCGTCGTCGGCGTTTTTATAGACGTCGTCGTGAAAAATCAGGTCGCCGCTGTAAAGCGGATTGGCCGTTTCTTCGTCATTTTCTGTCACATAGGGATCCGCGGCGGCTTCTGTTGCCGTTTCCTTACTTTCCTGTGGCGTTTCGGTTTGGTCCTCGGGAATTTCCTCGTATTCCCATTCCCAGTCGCCGTCTTCGCTTTCGTCCGGTGCGGCGGTTATCTCCGCGGCCGGAACTTCTTCCGCGGTGTTTTCCGGCGGCGTTTCGGTTTGGTCTTCGGGAACTTCCTCATATTCCCATTCCCAGTCGCCGTCTTCGCTTTCGTCTGATGCAGCGGTCATCTCCGCGGCCGGAATTTCTTCCGCGGTGTTTTCCTGTTCGTCTGTCAGTGCGAAGCCTGTCGGCTGTTCTCCGGAATATTCGGCAATCAAATCGTCAAGGTTAAAGTCTTCATTTTGGTTTTCGGTCGCGGCAATTGCCGGCTCTGCGCTTTCCGCAGCGGCATTTTCTGTTTCCGCCGCTGTCGTTTCTTCGGCCGGAACCTCTTCCCATGTCCATTCAGCGTCCTCGGCGGCCGGCTCTGCGCTTTCTACGGCCGCATTTCCTGTTTCCGCCGCTGTCGTTTCTTCGGCCGGAACTTCTTCCCATGTCCATTCAGCGTCCTCAGCGGTTGGCTCTGCGCTTTCCGCGGGCGATTCTGCCGGCGTTTCTGTATTGGGGAACTCTGTCGGCGTCTCGGAAAGCGGCATGTCTGCGTCAATGTCAGGCAAACCGATGTTTTCGTTTTTCTCGTCTTTTTTGAATAATGAAGAAGCCAGCGACGACAGCCCGTCTTTTATCCCGTCTTTAAGTTTAGCTGCGGCCTGTACGCCATCGTCGAACAAAGAGAAGTCCAACCCGTTGATTTCAGCGCCAGAGTCTTTGTTTTTATTTTTTTTCTTCTTCTTTTTTTTCTTTTTTTTCGGAAGTTCTTCTTCGTCTTCCGCCGCATTGTTCTCGTCCGAAAAAAGCTCGTTTAACTCGTCGTTTTCTGTACCCGGATTGATTTCGGGAATCTGAAAGTCTTTCTGTTCCGCCGGACTGATCGGAATTGGCCGCGGAGTTTTGTCCTTTTCCTGTTGGATATATACCGGTTGTACCGCAACTTTCGGAGCATTTTTTGTTTGCTGTTCAAAGAACTTTTGATTCTCTTTCTGCATCCGCTCCATGGCTTCGACAATTGTTTGCGTCGAAAGCTGCTGGCTTTCTTTCAGTGCCACTGAAATGATCGCCGAAAGCTCTTTGGTTTGGGTTTCGGACATTTCTCGAAACAGTTCGGACTGTGCTTTGACAATGCCTTTGACGATGTCCTCCATCGGCGGCATAGGTGTTGCATTAATCTGAATGTTGTTTGCGTTGGTGTTGCTGCTGTTGCTGGCTGCCATGGTATTATGCTGCATAATCATCTGCGCCATGCGATCCTGCGATTCCCTTATGGCGTCCAGAATTTCCCTGCTGCCGTCCGGTGAAGAAAACGAAGTTTCTTTGCCTGAGCCAAGCGATTTTACCGGCATGTTCTTTATGGCTGCCGCATTTTCCGCCAATGCCTGCGCCATTTTTTCCTGTGTCGCAATCAGAGCCGACGTCAGTTCGCTGTTGCTGCTCTTTTCAGCAAAGATTTTGGCCATTTTCTCCTGCGAGGCAATTACGGCGGCCGCCAGTTGTTTGTTTCCGGTCTGGCTTCGTTCTTCGCTGAATTTCAGTGCCTGAGAAAATGCTGCGGCAATTTCTTTGGCAAAAGATGCGTCGGCAACGATTTTCGCCGGTCCTGCATAAGTGGGGGCTGCAGGTTGCGGTGCAGCTGCGGCCGGTTGCGGCTGTGCCTGAGGAATGCTGTTTTGCAACTTGGCGTTTGCCTGAATTTGCGCTTCGGCAAGTGCAGTTGCCAAAATTTTGGCTCTGGATATTTCGTCGTTAAGCTCGGGTGTCGCCGAGGCGGTTTGAAACTCGCCCGAATGGTCGCGTGCAACGCCGGCGCTTTGCTCAAGTTCGTCGACATATTCCTGCAAAACCGAACCGCCCGGCAGAGAACCGAACATACCCCTGATTTCCGGAGGCTGTTCCAAAATCATTTTGTTAAAAGCCTCTTTTCTTTCGGTGCTGAAAATATGCAACTGGCGGAAAATATTTAAAAAGCGCTGAGCTATGATGATGGGGTCTTCCCCGTCGCCATGATTTTTCTTATACAACTTGCGGCTGTCCGCGCCTTTTGAATAAGTGTCAACCACCTGTTTTGTCCGACTCTTGCTAACTTTTATTTAAAATTCATCCATATTACCGATTTTAGGCTCTATGTCGTAAATTTCAGGTTAACAAAAGCGGCAGGAATAAAAAAAACTCCGCCGGTCAGGCGGAGTTTGAAACTAAAGCTCAATGGCGACAACTTTATGAATTTTGCTCAAATCGTCGTTGCCGATTTCTATTCTTTCGTCCGGGTTCCAGCGCAGACCGTAAAGCTGTCCGTTTTCGTCTTCGCGGATGCTCAGTATTTTAGCTTCTTTTTCATCGACAAAATACAGGGCGATGTCGCCGACGCTGACAACGTCCTGCGGGTCGACAAACAATATCGAACGGGTCGGTAACAGCGTTCCCAGACGCCTGGTGCAAAGATTGACGGCATAAGCATCTTTTTTGCTGAAAAGTTTAACCGGACGCTGAACTTTCTTAGTTTCTTCGTCAAAGTCGATAATCACGTTGCCGTCTTTGCCTGCCGTTCCGTAAACGGAAATCTTGATGTTGTCCTGACTGTTGTTGACGGCGTTGGTAAAGGCGGAAATGGCGCCGCGCGGGGTAGACAGCAATTTGTATTTGGCATCGTTGCGCTGAATAATTTCTTCAAGCATGCCTTTGTCTTCCAGACTCTTGATTTCTTCTTTCAGCTCCTCGGCAGTCATCTCCAGCGCTTTGGCAATGTTTTTAAATTCCTTGTCCGAAACTTCCCGCTGTCCCATTTCGATACGATGATAAACGGAAAGGGTCATGTCGGCGCTCTCGGCAACCTCAATCAGGGTCAGGTTTTTTTCGTTTCTGATTTGGCGCAGACCGGCACCCAGCGTCTTCAGGCCGCTTTTCTCGTTAATCTTGTTTCTTCTTTCCTGTTCGCGGCGCCACGACTGGACGATTTCCTGCTGCGAATTTTGTTCGTTGACAAACAGTTCCTGCAGCGGGCAGTCCAGAAATTCGGCAACGCGCACCAGCTGTTCCTGATCGACGCGGCGATAGCCTTTTTCGATTTTGGAGATGGCAGAAAGGCTGACTCCCAGATGATCCGCCAGTTCCTGCATGGAACGGCCGCGCAGTCTTCTAAACATTCTTATTTGGTTCGGGAAAATAATTTCTTCCATAGTATGTTTATCCTTTTGCTGTAAAGAACAAGATTTAATGTTAAGCAAATAATAAATACAAGCGGCTTATTAATCAAGAAAATAGTACAAAAAAAGACAATTTGTGTACAAATATGCACAAAAGAAACCCGGTTTTTCGGATTCCTTTTGTGTCGGATGTCAGCGTTTGTTTCCGGAAATTACTTGGAAAATTCCTTCATCGAATTTGGCTGTCCGTAAACGGCTATCTGCTCAGCCATCAGGTCGAGGTCGTCCTGCCCGAACATGATTTTGTCCTGCGGAATTGATGCAGACAGGCGGCCGTTGGAGTCCATCGGCTTGCTGTCATATTTTGTATAATAATCGGCAAACGCATATTTGTTTTTGACTGTCGCCGTGTCTATTTTTCCGTCCGTATAGGTATAAGTTGAGCGCTTGTTGATAATGCCGTCGGAACTGTATTTGACGGCAGAACCGCTTTTGCTGATTCTTTCAACCGATGTCATTATCCGGCCATTGCTGATATTCATGCTGAAATTGGTCGTCGTGCCGTCGGCGTTGGTCTGTTTAATTGTGAAAGAACCGTCGTCGCCCCGGACAATTTCGCGAGCCGCAAAGGAAGTGTCCATATCGGCCAGTTCCGAGTTGGGCATTCTTTCTTTCAGAGCCTGTTGCAAAATAGCCGTGTTGACCATGTCCTGTCCCAAAGTCGAGTTCTGTTGGAGGGTGTTGACGGCAACCATGTTCAGCGAACCGTCGCGATTGGTCATGTTGCGACAGGCTGCGGAGTCGATTTTAATCGTCTGCTGCAGAAGCTTGCCGTCTTTGCCGTATTTGTTCTTAACCGTCATATATTTGTCGGTGGTTGTCGTCCGGTCATGGCTGAAACGGCCGAGCATCTTGATTCTGGAGCGCTGGTTGGTTACGGCAAGGTTGCCGGAAGCGTCGCGCGAAACCGTGCGGGTCGTTTTGCGGCCGTACCAGTTGCGCACGGTTGCCGTAACGCTGCCGTCTTCGTTGGTCTTGGCGTCGTCGCTTTTCATTGCCCGGTTGGCCATTCGGTTGACCTTTGCCGAATGCGCCATGTCGTGCAGGCCTTGTCCCATCTGTTTTCCGGCCCATTTGGTTCCGCCCCAGACCTTTTTGCCGGTACCGAGAGCCGCTTGTGTCGCCACATTGTTAACCATGCCGCCGAAAGGCGAACCGATTGGCTTAATGCTGAAACCGCCTTTGGAGAATGATTTGGCAAATTCTTTGGCCTGATCCAAAACGGCCCAGCCAAGCAGCATCCAGAAGACCATCTCAAGGGTAGTCACTGACCACCAGGCAACGCCTTTTAACGGATCAAGAATAATATTCCAGCTACTTCCCTGTGTGCCGGCATGTTTTAATTCCGGAGTCATTATTTTATTAATTGTCTGTTCCATGCCGGTTGTGATAATAAAAATGACAATTGACAGGAACAGGAATGTAAACATAGCGGTCATAAACGTTTCCCAGACTTTGGTAACATACTTTTTCCGCGTAATCGGGAAAGCATAGGCGGCAATGGCTACCGGAATAAGTGCCGATGCCACGCTCAGCTGTAAGATAGAATCAATCAGCAGCCAGGGATAAATAACCATCAGCATAAAGGCAGAGAGCCACAGAATAATGCCGACCAGAAGATAACCGACATGCGGAAGAATCCATATATGTATGCCTCCAATCGTATAGGACTGCTCAAAGATGGCAATACAAAATGAGGTTGAACCCAAAGTCATAATGTCAAGAAGTTTTCCCTGAATACTCTGAATGGTACAGAGAATGTTATTACCCATAGACGACGGGATGCCGCCGTCTTCCGTAACTTGTGTGAATCCGGTGCATGTCTGCCCGTCTTGTCCTGACGTTACCAGCTGTGCCAGAGTCATGCCGGTATTGAAAACCGGAGTCACAATCAAATTGATAAATTCCTGAATGTCCGAACGCAGAATGACAACAACCACAAAGACGACAAATGCCTGATTAAAAATGGTCTTTATCAGTATACGGGGCTCTTTGACATCAAAAGCCGAAACAAATTTCAAAATCGTCATAGCCAGCCACAAAGCCATTCCGATAACGACCAGATTAATCATTGCGTCGGATAAGGAAAGATAGGCTTTTTTTGCAAGATTACTGGCAGTATCAAACAAAACTCGGAACAAATCGCAAAAAATGCAGCTGCTGAAAGAATTGCGGTAAGAGTCGATATTACATTTTCCGGTTGATTGTCCAAGATTATAGGCATTCGATTCGACAACCGGTGTCGGAGCCAAAGAAACCGGTTCCCAAGTGTTCTTTTCCATCTCTTCAGCCCAATTATACGTCAGATTAAACGATGAATTGAAATTTTGGCATCCTTTACTGTTTGTTGGATGACAATCACAGCTTTTAGGTGACATGTTTTTACAGGAACATTTATTGATGTCAATACTTTTACCTCCACATAACTCTTGAATATCAGGACAAAATGGATCAATATTTTGTTGAATACTGGCGTTTACACCCCATGTAGTTCCATGATTCATTTCAAAATGCAAATGGTTCGCCTGGCCATCACCAGTATGTCCACTATAACCGATAAGGTCACCTTTGGACACATAAGTACCTTCCGAAGCAACTGCTCGTGAAAGATGAGCATATACAGTTGTATAATTTCCACCATCTGGTTTATCATGAATAATAGCGACATAAATACCATATCCGCCACCTTGTCCAAGATTATTTCTATTTTGCGGGCCTGCGCGTCTGACTTTTCCCGCCGCAGCAGCATAAACAGGGGTTCCTTCAGGAACAGCATAGTCTACCCCTTTATGGTTTTTACCATTTCGGAATCTAACAGTAGAAGAAACATAAGGATTACCAGAAGGATCAAGCGGCATAATATTAATACAGCCATTAGCAACATCTTTTAAACAAGATGCAGACATATAATTATTTTGCGTATTACTGTTTGTTCGTCCATTAGACGGAACCGTACAAACCTTATCGGCCGCAGTAACAGTATTAACTACCGTCAAAAACGAAAGTAAGCTAATTACCATAAGCAGAGTAATTCTTTTCAAATATGTCAAAATACAGTTCATCATCTCGGTCACCTGCTACTTGCCGTTGTCCGGTTTATTGTTGTCTTCCGGTTTCTCGGGTTCGTTTTGCTCCTCAGGTTTAGAACTTTCTTCCCCGCTGGAACGGTTGTCTCTATTTTCCGGTTCGGGAGCCTTTTCATCGCCGAATTTCAGCTTATTGCCCATTTTTTCCATCTTTTCACCGGCTTTTTCCATTTTCTCGCCGACCTTTTTCATCGCTTTGCCGCCTTTCTGCATGGCTTTGCCGGCCTTTTGGGTTACTTTGCCCGCCACTTCGGCGCCTTTGCCCGCGCCATATGCCGCAGCACCGGCAATCATCATCGGTACGCCGACAATGGCGCCCAAACCTGTTGCTGACAATCCCTTGCCTGCGGACATCAACCCTTTGCCACCGGCTTGAGCCGCTTTTCCTCCTGCTTCCACGCCTTTGCCGGCAGCCTGAACGCCTTTTCCGGATTGTTCCATGGTTGCTCCGGCCGCTTTGGCGCCTTTTCCTGTGTTTTTAATGGCAGTTCCGCCGCCGCTTACCGGATTGCCGCCGCCTTTGTCGTCTTTTTCCTGATCGCCGTTGGCTTTGCCTTTGAATAGACCGCGGACAAATTTTCCGGCTTTGGCAGCTCCTTCTGTTACCTGTTTCTTTACGGCATCGGAAGCTTTGCCGCCGGCCCATTTTACCGGACGCATGGCCTGCTGTTTGGCAAAGTCAGTCATCTGAGTCAATTGTTTGTGCATCGGATCAGCACCGCCGAAAACGCCGTCTTTAAAGAATTTATCAACATAATCTGTAATTGTAGATGATATAAGTTTCATTGAATAAAGAAATGCAAACAGTATAATCAGAAAATAAGGTCCGGTTAACTCAAATGTTTCGGAAACCCATTGAGCATTTCCGTTCTTGATATTGTCAAGCAATGTATCCACGTCACGCAAGGCGGTACTAATCATCGCCAGTGCATAGCTCGTTGTTAAACCGAGAAATACGAAAGTTCCGGCTGCTTTAAGCATGATACCGATAACGGCTGTAACTTTACCTTTGGTAACATTGAAAGGCCACAATCCAATAACAACCGGCAAAGCCATTATTGAAAAACCCAGCTTGAACGAAATATCCAACAGATAATAGCCGATACCCAGCGTCAGCATAAAACCGACAAACCAAATTAAGGCGCCGCAGAACCATAACCACAAATTTACGATTCGAAAAGAAATAACTTTACCAATAATATCAAAAGTCCAAGCTCCGCCTTCCATGGAAAAACAGGTAATGGCATGCCCGATGACCAAATTTGTCGAGACGTTTTTATCTATCTTTTCGGCAAAAAGCATTACCTTATTTAAAACTTCTGCCGGTACAACTTCTGTCGATACGCCGTTTGTTGTGATTGTGGGTGCTTTAACCTGAGGTGTTTCAACAGCATATTCAAAATTTTCAGCCTCAGATTTGTAGCTTACGGCGCTTGTATAGGCGATACCCATATCCGCACCTGCCGTTAAAAGCGGATTTATTGTGTATTTAACCAGAACGCCCAGACCGGAAGTGATCAAAATATATGCAACCATAACTTTAAACAAAAAGACGGTTAGGGTGTTCATCATAGCGCCCGGTTCAATGTTAGACAAAGATGAAACGTTTTTCATCACAAAGAAAGCCATCCAGACCAAAGCGCCAAGCACCAGCAGTTTTACGCCCGCTTCAGATGTAATGTCATAAGCTTTGCTGCAAGCGTTTAAAAATGTTTCTAATAAAGTTTTTATAATTACGCAGGAGTAACATTTTGACTGGTATTGCTTGCGCATGCCGTCAATGTCACATTCTTTGGGGGAAGTTATCTTTTCAATAACATGTTTCTTTGCCAGGCCGTCTGATATGTAATCTTGTTTTCTGGTCTCGGTTTCTTCTTCTGTAAATATTCCATCTTTTTCGTCTCTTACAGCTCTGTTATATGCTCTATGATAAGCCGGATCACTGGTAAGTTTTGACGGATCAAAGGATTCTACGTTTCCTTCGCCGACGGCAATAGCTTGTCTCATAGACTGCTTATAAAGCTCATCAAAGGCTAAAGAGATTTTCCTTCTGGCATTTTTATACTGGTCTTCGGTAATTTCTCCGTCGTCTTTCATGTCATCAAGTTTGTCAACAATACGTTCTTCCTGAACGGCTTCGGTGCCATCAAATGAACCAAGTGTTGATGGATAACGCTGCAATAAATAAGCGATATCCTCAGATGTGACATTATTGTTTAATGTAATTTGAGTTAGATAATTTGTATCCTGTTTCACATACTTATAGGCGTTCTTAACTGAAACGAACTCAACTTGTTCGCCTTTTCTGTTTTTTGTATGCGTGACTTTTGCATCCTGATAGTAACTTGGTTCGGAAACGCCACTTCCATTAGTATCACTGGTTTGTGCAGAATTGTTTTGATCTGCTGCAAAAGAGTAAGGTTGCATGATAGAAAGACAACAGAACTGAAGGACTAAAAAGCAGATAATTCTTCTTAGCAGATCTCGTTTTAATATGTCAGTCAGCCGTTTCATCTCTTTAATCCTTAATTTTTCAGGCTATTTCATGCCGAGAATCTTTTTGCCCGCATTAATAACTCTCTTCGCGGCACCAAGAGTAATAAGGTTTAATGTCCACATTACGAAAGTTCCGACCCGTTTCTGGAATAAGGAATCGGAATTCCCGCCAACCAGACTGTCTGTAACCTGTTGTGCCAGATTTACGCTTGAAGATATCAAAAATCCGACCAGCATGATGCACATAAACGGAATGCTGAATTCGGAAAAAGACATCTCGTTTGCATTGTCATTGAAAATATCGGAATTGTCCGTAATAATTTTTTCCATTGCCAACAATGCCATAGACATCATTATGCCCATAAACATCATTAATGCGGCCGAGTTTATAATAGTCAGAAAACCGTTCTTTGCCCAGCTTGACGTTTGCTTAAAAGCGTAGGACATAATCAGAATCGGCAGTATGATTGCCATCATTGTAAAGCGGAAAATGCTGTCGACCAAATAAAAGATAAATCCGAGTTTAACAATGGTAAAACAAATCAGAATAAACAAACCAGTAATTAAAGACATAAATCCGGGAGCATCCATAACCTTAAAGGAAAGGAAAAATCCCAAAGTCAGACGTTCATTTACGGTACAAATCATACAATTCATCATGGTTCTCGGACCGTCAGGGAAAGACAGGCTTTCGATAGAAGCTTTGCCAATAGCCGGCGCAGAACACATTACCGGTTCGTTAAGCGTAAGCTTTTCTTGGAAAAAGCTTAGAACCGTACTGCCTGCTTTAAAGTTGCTGCCATCTCCCGCACTGTTCAGAATTGCCGCGCCGAGCTCCAAAAAGGCATAGTAAATTGGGAAAACAACTGTATTCAACAGCCACAAGATCTGCGTCGTTGAAGAAGCAATTAATCCGCAAATCAGACAGACAAACAATTTTCGCACAATTTCGTTCCATATTTCGGCCGGAGAATCTTCGGTAAACGAACCGACAAATTTTAACAGGCGGAAAATTGTCCAGAGCGCAAAAGCAATCATCATCAAAGGCAATGCACCGTCGGTAATTTTGGCATACATGCCCATAGCGATTTTACCCATATTTTGATAAAGCAGGTCGATCATCCCGGTCTGCCAACATTCCCGATGCGCATTGGAGGCATTTTTCATTGTTTCTTCGGAAATAGGATCTTCACCAACAGGAGCAGCCATGGCAGCTCGGCTCCTTCCTCCGATAGAATCATCTTGTTCGCAGGCCGTGAGCATAAATGCCGCAAAAAGAACAACCAGCATCACTCTTAAAATCTGTTTTATGTTCACGTCCTTAAACATTGTCTTAGTCCTAAAACTTATTTAAAGTTCCATCCGTTAATATTGGCGCTTTGTTCCGTACGGTAATTGTTGCCGTATCTCTGTTTCATAATGCTGTCAATTTCTTTGTCCGATATGCTCTGTTCCCTTTCTTTCTGCATCTCGTCCATTTTTTTCAGGTTTTCCTGAACGATTGCGTCATTTTCTTTTTCATTTTTTCTTTCTTCGGCAGCCTGAGCCGTAAATTCGTCAGCCTTTTGGTCGGAAGAGCCTGCCTGCCGCATTACCGCGTCTTTTTCGGCACCGTCAGCCATGCTCTGGGCTTTTTGCCGCAAAGCGGTTGCTTTGTCTTTTTCCTCTTTTGCCTGAGCTTCAAAATTGCGGGCGCGTTGAGCCGCCGCGTCACGGTTGGCCGTCGCCTGTCCGCACCGCTCGGACACTTGTTTGTAAATTTCGGAATTGTTGGCAAGATCCAATCCTGCGGCCTTTTTGCGGTTGAACTGGTCAATCTGCCGCTCTTTTGCCGCTTCCGGACTTGTCGGCGCAGTTCCTTCCGCTCCGGCCTGATTCGGTTTGGCCGTATTAGCAGCCGTTACCGGTTTAGCCGGTGTTGTCGGCCGCGGTGCGGCATTTTCGACTCTTTCAGCCTGACGGGCCTGCTCGGCCGTTACCGGAGAAGCGCCGCCTGATGAAGAAGAGGAGGGAGTCGGCGCCGGAGCGTCCGAGCCGCGAAGCCGGGATACGGGAGCGCGGCTTTTGCTGGTTGCTCTGCCAAAAGTAAATAGGCTTTTTAATCCAGATGAAACGCCAGATACGACTTTGTCTCGAGCCTGGCGCAGCTTTGGCGTAACTCCGGTCGCATTGCCAACCAGTTTTGTCCCCTGCCATGCCATTTTGCCGGTTCCGAGCGTCGCCGCTTTGGCAACATTATAACCCATGCCGCCGATTTCCGGAGCAATCGAACTGCCGCCACCGCCGCCGGCCATGCTTCCAGCCAGTTCCGCAGCCTGACCGCATAATTTGAAACCAAAAATACAACTGGCAATCAGGATGAGGAAACCGGCAAAGCCGATATCCAAAAGGTCACTCAGTACTTTTACCGAATTACCATTCAATGCTTCTTCAATTGCATCCAAACCACCTTGTCCGCCGGTCAATGATATACCCATTAACTGAATGTTAATACTGACAACCAGCCCCATAAAGGCATAGGTAAAGAATGTATTCATGAACATTGTGAACCCCTGAGTCGTATATTTAGACGTAACCTTAAACGGCCAGCTGGCAATCAGGAATGGCATCAAAGCGCCGACTATGCCCAGTCGTACGGTTGCGTCAACCAGATAAAAGGCAAAAGCCAGAGAAATCAACCAAGCAAAGACCCAAATGATAAGGCCTTGGAAAAGCATTGAAAAATCAGGTATGGGAAAAGATAAAACCTCTCCTGTCGATCCAGCATTGCGTGAAACGCACATCAGCGAGGAACCGATTGCCTGCGGAACAGATAGTTCAAATTGAATGGCTCTGATAAAACAGTCTAACTGTGTATAAAGGTAATAAGGCAACAAACCGTTTGTCGACATGTTTTTCACGCCGCTCATAGAGTCGCAGCTTTTCAAATATACACTGTCACCGGAAGATAACAGCGTCATGCCGAATTCCATGCCTGCTTTCAAAAGAGGCCCGAGGGCATATGTGTAAACAGCGTCTGCATTCCGCAGCATCAGATAGGCAAACAGGACTTTGAAAGCCTGCGTCAAAAGTTCGGTAATATATTTCGGCGCATCCATTTTGGTAAAAGACGAAACCTTGCCCAGCAGCGAAAATGCAACCCATAATGCAAAACCTACCAGCATGACATTTGCCAGCGACTGGGCTAAAACTCCGAATGAGCTTGTTGCCATGGTCTGTGCTGCAGAGAATATTTGCGCGAAAAGCGGACAGAAAATGCAGTTTTTACCTTCGGCTATTTTGGCTGGTAACGGCATACATCCCTTGGTAACACCGGCAACGGCTTCATAACTGCCGTCAGCATTGATCACGTAGTATACCCGTGTTTTATTTTTTTCATCATAATAAACGAGTACATTTTCACCATGATCTCTGATGCTTTTTTTATCAGCTAATGTTGTAGCAGAACCGTACCACTGATTAGTCGCATCAAGACATAGTTCAGCTTTTTGAATTACATTATTCCATTTTTGTGCTTGTTCAGTGTCACCATCCATAAGGGACGTTGATAATTTTTCTTTAAAATGAGAAATATAAGTATCCAAAGAATTATCATGGACAGGTGATAAATTTCTAAGCTGAATGGTAATCCAATCATTAAAGAAAAAATCATTTAAATTAAGAAAACCTTTAGCGTCATCATATGCTTCACTATATTCATCACAAGCTTTGTCCATTATTTGTCTTTTGGACTCTTCTTCCTTTTCTAGTTCAACTATTTCCTGATCAAGTTTTATCTTGTCATCGGTCGTAAGTGTTCTTCCCCCGAGAATGTCTTTTTGAGCATCAGCAGCATGTGCCGGACTGGAATATACGGCAAAAAAAGCACCCAACAAAAAAATAAATCTATATTTCCAACTACATTTTGTCATCGTCGTCTTCCTTATGCCAAGGATTGCCAAGTACCTTAAAAGCAGCCAGCAAAACCGCAATTACCAAAACGAGTGAACCCCAGAAAGCGTACTTTGTGGTAAACCAGCCGAAAAAATCAATATAATAAGCAAGGGCAATTGCCAGAATTATTCCTATATTAATCAGTACGGCTCTCATCGGTTCCTCATTTTAAAGCTATTCCATGCTATTTAGATTGTAGCATATAAAAGTAAAATATTTTGTTACAGTTTTTTGATTTTTTTGATTTAGTTGAATTTCCCTTTGGTCAGAAATTTTACGCAGGCTTTAACGACTTTGTCGTTGTTAAAGACGTTGTAGTTGACGTTGCTGACATGAATAACCTCCTTTGCACCCTCCAAATCGGATTCGCCCGGTGTCGGCAGAGATTTTTTTAACGATTCCGAAAGCATGTTGGTCAGATTCTTGCCCGGAAAGTCCGTTGCAATGATGCCAAACTCGGTTTCTTTGGGAAAGTTTGGAATGAAAATCATGTTGTTCGGCGAAACTTCTTTCAAAATCGGGCCTAGCAACCATCTGAAAAAACTGTATTTTTCAAGTTTGGCAAAGAGCTTGCTGCCTTGATTCGGCGGACAAACCTGCACAATGCGCCGGATTTTGAGCTTTTTCTGCCAAGGCGATTCGAGAGCCATCAGTTTACGCAGCACAATTCCGCCAACGCCTTTGGTTACAAAGGAGACTTCCTGCACGTCTTCAAGATGGTTTAACAGAAAATCCAACTGCCGGACGTGTGAGTCGATTCGTTTGCGGGTCGACGGATAGTTTATTGCCGCTGCCATCATACCTTCTTTTAATACGGCGCGCCATAAGGGTTTGAAAATGTTTTTGCTGTCGCCCAGACCGTGCAGCATGATTACCATATGTCCGCGCTGTCGCGATATTTCATAGATTTCAATATAGTCAAGAAAAGCCCGGCGGCAGTTTTCGAAACCGCCGCTGTGACGCTGAATGTCCCACGGATCAAGAAGCCTGTATTCTTTGGTGCGGTAATTTCGCTGGATTCGCCATTTCTGATAAAAGAAAACGTCTTCCCAAAGCTGGCTGCCGCCCATCGTGAAAAATTCAAACCGCATTTGATGCTCCCTTTATTAATAGCTTGAAGCATTCGGATTCGGAATTGCCGTAATCGTTACTTTGGCCTTGTCCGAACCGTCGGAAAGAATCAGAATCTGCACGGCGCGATTCTCCCGTACGTAAGTCATATGGCTGATATCAGCCCGAACCGTTGCAATTTCTTTCCATTTCAGTTTGGGCATCTCCGACATATAGAAGTCAAAAACGCTGCTTGCGTTATACGGAGTCGTAAATACCAGGCTGCCGATCCAGTTGTCGCCGGTGCCCAAAGCCTTTGTTTCTTCCAGATCTATATAGGACTGGTCAGGAAAAGGAACGTCCGGAAAATGGGCAAAAGCCGGCGGAATCGCCGAACCGTCAACCCCGGTCAAAACCGGTTTCTCCGAAGCGCAGGCCGAAAGTATTAAGACTAAAGCTATAACTAAAATGTTGTTTTTTAACATAATTGCTACCTTGTATCAAAATTACAGTTCGTGTATTGTAAATATTGTACCGCACATAAGGTTAAAAAAATGGAAATAACGGGGCAGATTTCCACATGCGAAAATTCCACATAAATTTCTTCATACAATCAATGGGTTAGAAAAAATGTGAAAAAAAATCAAATTTTTTTAATTTTTTGTGTTGACATATGACGGCGACTGTCATATAAACCTGCTCACCGGCTGCGAGTTAGCCAAGTGCAAAATCGCCCGGTAGTTATAGAAGAGAGTAAATAAGTGGATAAGAGGATACGCAGACGGCGGGTAT
>ERZ779876.518-NODE-518-length-42123-cov-14.677998_pt1 | contig 42123 bp, 37 predicted proteins | sample MGYA00511068_ERZ779876 | MGnify/ENA primary metagenome ERZ779876 (study PRJEB29588, sample SAMEA1970858) | human gut metagenome | biome: human gut; feature: human-associated habitat; material: faeces | place: Denmark | collected 2008/2010 ...
CACTTGAAAAGTGCGAACATAAAAATAATTTCATCAATATTCTCCTTTATAAATTTCGATTTGCCGATATCCCGTTACCATTTACTTCTTGTAGCAGATGATGAATACTCCTGCATTCCCATCTTCTCTGTCAAGTCTCCGAGGCTCTTATCAAACTGTGCTTTTGAGATTGCTCCCCGTTCAAGAAAGGCTTCCAACATTTCCTTCTGTTTAAGATACAGTTGTACCCTTTTCTCTTCGGGAGACAAGCTCTCCCATTCGTTCTGTTCCATCATCTGCGCCTCGTTTGTCCTGATATTCTCTGACAATAGTATATCACAGAATATGGATTTTTTCAATCCCTTTGTTCGGGGCAAAAGACACTTTCGATCTTCACGCTCTCCACTTCCGCCTCATGGAAAAGGACGCGACCGTCAAGTGCCGCGTCCTCTGCCATTGCTTTTGCTTCGGCTTCACAGTCCGCTTCGATTTCCACATAACCCGTTTCCACGATGCGGACTGCAATCCCGTATTTCATCGGCATTCCTCCTCTCTGTCGTCATCCTGTTCCCTTTCCTGTCGGTCATTTTCCGGGCGGCTTTCTTTCGATTCGGAAGCGGTTTCATCGCCGTCCCTTTCACCGTCAACCAATTCGTTTTCCGGCTTGTCCATGTTGAGTTCTGCGTTGAGTTCGTCAAGGCGTTTCAGCTTTTCCGTAAGTTCTTCCTCACGCGGAAACGGCGTTGCCACCTCTCGCTTGGCATTTTCAATCTGCTGTTTCAGTTCCGCAAGCCGCTCCTTACAGTGGCACTGCTTTGTAAAAAATGAGTCGATTGCATTATCCAAACGGGTAATAATACCGTTAGCGTCCTGTCCGAGCGTGACACGATGCCCCAATTTTCCTCGGAGCATCATGAAGAACTCCCGACCGAATATATCGAACCCGATTTCGGTCTTGAAGCCTCTGTATTCGCCAAGCGGTCGGAGATCGGGATTGGTCATCTTCTTACAGAATGCAAGAATTGCCTTGCCCGCCTCGGCTTTGACCGTGATTTCTTTTCCTTGTACGATCATGGGCGAAAAGCCCTTGTCGTCCTTATGCGTGTTTTCTTTGGCAATTTCAATATCCGCCCCATACCCCGCAATGCGTTCTTCCTCTTCGGAAACTTCTTTCGGGAAATCCTTGAATAACTGATCCTCCAGCATATACCTCTCGGACAGATGGGCAGACTTTTGCAGTTTCAGTTTTGCCACATCCGCGTCAAGCTGCATCTTCTCCATAATCTTCGGGTTTCCGCTTGCCAATGCCTTAATCTCCGCATAAGACAGCGCCGTATCGTCCACATCCTCGGCGCAGCGCACGGGAGACTTTGATGTCATGATCTGGCTGATAAATTTCTGCTTACTCTCCAAAAGCTGATACATATATGCGTCAAAGGTTCCCTCGGTCACATAGCGGTATATCTCCACCTCCGGATTGCTGTTGCCCTGGCGGACAATCCGACCGAGGCGCTGTTCCAGATCGGACGGACGCCACGGCACATCCAGATCGTGAAGCGCTATCAGGCGTTCCTGCACATTTGTGCCTGCGCCCATTTTGAAGGTCGATCCCATCAATACTCTGACCTGTCCGCTTCGTACCTTGGAGAACAGGTCTTTTTTCTTTGCGTCGGTATCTGCATCATGTATAAAGGCAATCTCGGATTCGGGTATCCCCTCCTCTATGAGTTTTTTCCTGATGTCATCATACACATTGAACTTACCGTCATGATGCGGCGTGGAAAGGTCGCAAAATACAAGCTGTGCGGATTTCTGCTCCGCCGTTCGCCTCCAGATATCCACGACATTGCAAACACAATGGTTGACCTTGCTTTCTTCAAAGTCCGGCAGGTCGGGATTCAGTAGCCTCTGATCCAATGCGGCTTTTCGTCCATCGTTTGTAATCAAAAGCATATTGTCCTCATCCGACGATACCATGTGCGAATGAACTTTTGCTGCTCTGTCCGCAAAGGACTGCACCATCTCTTTCTGAATCTCGCTGGACGGCTCTTTCTCAATATGAAAATTTGCCATCGGAACGGGGAGATTCAGCATATCCGCCGTTTGTACATCGGCAACTTCTTTGAACATCGCCATGAGTTCGGGAATATTGAAAAACTTTGCAAAGCGGGTTTTGGCTCGGTAGCCGGTTCCGGTAGGGTCAAGCTCAATCGCTGTCACCGTTTCTCCGAAGGTCGAAGCCCATGCGTCAAAATTGGTCAATCCCTTTTCTTTGAGCGCGTCATATTGCAGATACTTCTGCATGGTATAGAGTTCTACCATCGTATTGCTGATCGGTGTTCCCGTTGCAAAGGTTACGCCCTTTCCGCCTGTGATCTCATCGAGATACCGGCACTTCATATAAAGGTCGGAGGACTTCTGCGCTTCGGTCTGCGAGATGCCTGCCACATTCCGCATTTTTGTATATGCGGCGAGGTTTTTGTAAAAGTGTGCCTCATCCACAAAAAGCCTATCAACACCGAGCTGTTCAAAGGTCACGACATCATCCTTGCGGCTGCGGTCATTGAGCTTGTCCAGCTTCAACTGTAGCTGCTTCTTGGTTTTCTCAAGCTGCTTGATGGTAAAGCGCTCCCCGCGACTTTCCTTGAGTTCCGAGATACTGTCCATCAGCTCGTCAATTTCGTTTTGCAACATCATTGCCTGACGCTCTGACGACATAGGTATCTTCTCAAATTGTGAGTGACCGATAATGATGGCATCATAATCGCCCGTTGCAATTCTTGCGCAGAATTTTTTGCGGTTCTTGGTTTCAAAATCTTTTTTGGTAGCGACAAGAATATTGGCAGACGGATATAGTTGCAGATATTCACTCGCCCACTGGTTGATCAGGTGATTGGGGACAACGAACATGGATTTACTGCAAAGCCCCAACCGCTTGCTCTCCTGCGCTGCGGCTACCATCGTGAAAGTCTTCCCTGCGCCCACCACATGGGCGAGGAGCGTGTTTCCGCCATAAAGAATACGGGCAACCGCGTCTGCCTGATGGTCACGGAGCTTTATTTCAGGGGACATCCCATAGAAGCGAATGTGTTTGCCGCTGAACTCGCGGGGGCGTATGCTGTTGAACTTCTCGTTATAGAGCTTGCAAAGCCTTTCGCGCCGATTGGGGTCTTTCCATATCCATTCCTCAAATTTACGGCGGATTTCTTCCTGCTTGCCCTGTGCAATGGTGGTTTCTTTCTTGTTCAGCACCGCTTTTTTATTACCGTTTTCATCCTCAATATAGTCAAAGACGCGCACATCCTTGAGATTGAGGGAATCCTCGATAATGTTGTACGCATTCACTCTGGAGGTGCCGTATACGCTGGTCGCTTTTACATTTCCTTTTCCGTAAGACTTATCTGTAATCCGCCACTCCCCCGTAATCGGTTCAAACTTCACCTGCATACGGTACTTATAGTAGTACGGGATTTCAAGCAGCTCAAATACAAATGCCTGTATATCTTCCGGCGGAATCCAAGTGGAACCAAGCCTGACCCCGATTTCCGACGCTGTCAGATCTTTCGGCTGTACCTTTTCCAGCGCTTCCACATTAACGGCGTAATCATCCGGGGACTGTTCCGCACTTCGCCTTGCCACTGCAAGTTTTTCGCGGACATTGCCGGAAAGATACTCATCTGCCGGCAAGTATTTGGGTTGCTTGTCGTTTCCGAACCCGTAAAGAGGATTGAGAAAAATAACGCCTCTGAGATCGGCAAGAATTTCTGCTTCGCTTTTCCCTGTCAGTTCGCTCATATAGTCCATATCCACAAAGGCGTGTTCTCCGAGCGACACCGCCAGCGCCTCGCTTGCCGTGTCCACACGGTCAACTGTCAGGCACGGGTTGATGGTACGCTTCGTGAAAATATCCGCCTTTTCTTTCAGATTGCCTTCCTCGTCCAGCTTTTCAAGCGAACATAAGAGGAAGTAGGCATTATCTTCATCGAACACGGACGCATTACCGCGGCTGCCCAAGAGTCCGTACTTGGCGGTAAAACGGTCGTACTGTTCATTCAGCTTCTGTTGCAGAGCGTGTACCGCACTGTCCGGATAATTCTCAAGCTGAGCATCGATGAGTGCTCTCACCGTGTCCCGGATTGCAATCATGCCTTTGATCCGGTTCTCCCCTGTCATGGAGGTTTCCACCGGCTTCATAATGCTGTTCTCGCGGTAGTACACCTTGCCATCCACAAGCGCATACGAGAAGTTACGCACAGCCGGGTCTGCCGGAAGAATACCGTCCGATTCTTCTCCTGTCAGTTCGTCCTGCTCGACCTCGGATACTTCGGCGTGGATGTTGCTGACCACTTCCGACATCAGTTCCGAAAGCTCCATATCCGCAAACGGCTTGCAGGTGGTCTGCGGGCCGAAAGGACCCGATTCCGTTACCATACTGCCGAGTACCATATCCGGATGCCCGACAAAGTATTGGTTCATCTCGATGCCGTTCTCGTCTTTTCCGAGGTGGCACCAATCGGGATCGCACTCCACCATACGGTCGCGCTTCTGCAAAAATATAATATCCGCGACTGCTTCCGTTCCCGCCGACGCCTTAAAGGTCGTATCCGGCAGGCGGATTGCTCCGAGGAAGTCCGCGCGGGCGGCGATATACCGTCTGACGGACGGGTTCTGCTTATCCAACGTCCCCTTGCTCGTAATAAAGGCAATGATACCTCCGGGACGCACCTGGTCAAGTGCTTTGGCGAAAAAATAATCGTGAATGAGGAAGTTGTTCCGGTCATACCGCTTATCCTGCACCTTGAACTGCCCGAACGGGACATTGCCGATTGCGACATCAAAGAAACTGTCAGGGTATGCGGTGTTTTCAAACCCTGTGACCGAAATATTCTGCCGCTGATACAATTGCTGCGCGATACGACCGGAGATGCTGTCAAGCTCCACACCGTAAAAGCGGGATTCGCTCATGCTCTCCGGCACAAGTCCCATAAAGTTTCCGACGCCGCATGACGGCTCCAGAATGTTGCCGCGGGCAAAGCCCATATTTTCAAGTGCTTTGTAAATCGCCTTGATGACTACGGGCGGCGTATAAAAAGCCGTCAGAGTGGATTCTCTGGCGGCGGCATACTCGGCAGGGGTTAGAAGCTCGGAAAGCTCCCGGTATTCCTGCGACCAGCTATCTTTATTTTCGTCAAAGGCATCCGGAAGCCCGCCCCAACCGGTGTACTCCGAAAGGATCTGCTGTTCTTCCGGGGTTGCAATGCGGTTTTCATTCTCCAGCGTATGCAGGAGACGGATGGCGGCAATGTTGCGGCGGCATTTCTCTTTCGCGCCGCCCACGCCGAGATCGTTGTCCGTAATACGGAAGTCGTGCTTTTCATCAAACGGAATTTCCGGATGAAATGTCGTAATTGCCTTTTTCGGCTTCGGCTTTTCCTCCTGCAAGGTAGGCATTGCCGTTTCTTCGCTGTCCGCTTCCGGTGCATTGCCCGGAAACATCCTGTATCCGTCAGCTCCATACTCCGCTTCATAGGCATCACCTGCTCTCTCGGCTTCCATGTCTACCATGTAGCCCTCAATCTCCCGGTTGATCTCGGAAAGGTTCTCCGCCGTAAAGCCCGTATAGTCCGGCTCCGTATCGAAGGTTGCCATTGCTTCTGCAAAGAACGGTGTTCTCGCATCCGCAAGCTCGCAATCCGCCATTTCACTGATACTGTCGATGAAAGCGTCTCTCTGCACTTTGCCCGTGAAATCTCCGCCGTTGCTTACAAAGTCCTCATAGGCTTCTCTGAATACGGAGAAAGAGAGCGTGTTCGTTACAAGCTGCCCGCCCGCATCCGAATCGGGATTGTAATAAATCCAATAAAGCTCTTCTCTTGTCGAATCAATGAAGATATGCTCCTCGGTCGGAATATTCTTGTCAGACTCCGGAGTTGCCTGCCTATCGGCATTGAACTCCTTGAAATCTCTGAACACAACGGTATATCCGGCTTCTTTCAGCTTTTGTTCATAGCGGTCAATGGTGTATTTCGGGACACCGCACATCGGGTGTCTTGTGCCGTCTGCCATCGCGCGGGTGGTCATTGTCAGGTCGCAGATTTCCGCAGTTCTTGTAGCATCCTCATCGAAAAACTCATAAAAGTCCCCCAATGCGTATGCCGCAATTTCATGTTTGTCCGCTTGTTCCGGTTCGTTCGGCACAACCGGTGCGGGCATCGGCTCATTGACAACCTCCTCGCTCTCTTTGAGTAAAAACGCCTCATTCAGCGGATTCTCTTTGATACGCCGGACAAATACCGCAAGCGACATTTCCGTCGGGAACAGCGTCCCGTCGTACAGTTCAACGCCGTCGGCGGTTGCAGAGGATAACTGTACCTCGCTTTGACCGATGTGCAGCCAATCGCCGAGTTTCAGGTTCAGACCGTACTGCGTAAAGTCAATATCTGAAGGTCTTTCTTCCTGCCCTGTTTCTATCGGCTGAATGACGCGCGGGGCTTCTGTAACCTGCTCTTTCTTACGGTACTTACTGCCCGGGAAAAGGTTATATTTGCCCTCGGCAAACCGTCTGACATCGGCAATGCTTTCTCTGTCATGATCGTAAGAGTAGCTGCCCGGCATTTCGGAATCAAATACCGTCTGCATCATTCCGATGATCTCATTGACGCGCTCGGCATCGCCAAGCTGTTGGTAAACCTCTTTTTCGGCAGCGCTTCCGAAATAGACCTTATCCTTTTTCTCAAACGGACAGGGCGCTTCAGCGGATTTCCCGTAATAAAAGTTTACGATCCGTCTTGCAATCTGCTCTTTTTCATAAGCGTCAAGATGTTCGACCTCTTTTGCCGTCAGGTATCTGTCACTTCGGATCAGTTCGTCTATACGGTTTGCCACCTGCACCCAACTCAAAAGCACATTTCTGACTCCGTTCTTGTCAAGCCCGCCTGCAAGAGCCAATCCTTTGCTATCGTGGCTCTCATCCTGTCTGCCGCCATAAGAACCGCCGATGCCGTATTCATCCGAAAGAAACTTTGCTCTTTCCTGCTTGTTCTTGTTTCGCAGGAAGAACGAATAGATACGGAATTTTCCCTCCGAAACATGGTTGCCGGAACGGACCAGATGACTGTCTATCTGATCCTGCGACAGGTAGTGTTCAGGCGGGAGAACATATTCCTCCTGCGGGTATTCCACCGGATCACGGCGATAGCTGCTGACAAGCATTTTTACAAACTGCGGCGTGTAACCCTCGCGTCTGCGGGCTTCACCCGTCAGTGCATCCACCGCTTCCTCAAAGACGGGAATAAACGGCTCTGCTTTCCCCGGCTCATGCAGTGTCGCAAAGAAGAAAATGACCTGTTTCTGATAGTCATTTTGGGGAGGGTTTTCCGGGAACTCTGCATCTCTCAGAAAATCCCGGTAGACATTCGTCACTTTCTCCGCCACCGACTTATCATAAACAGCAACCGCGCTTGACACTTCATCCTTTGAAATATACTGACCGAGTTCAATCAGTTGACGAATGCGGTCATCTATTTCCGACCATGACAGAGTAGATTTTCTCCATGCGCTTGCAACGCTCTCCCCCGTAGCGAAAGTCACACCATTTTCATCCCACGAAACGGCACATCTCTGACCGTTGACAATCAAGCCGATGGCGTCGGTTTCATATTCGGCACGGAGGAAACGGATATTTTCTTCTTTATTGTTTGCTCTCCGGTAGAACCCATAGATACGATAATTGCTGCGGCTCGTACACCCGCCGAGGCGGAGAAAGCCGTCAATGACTTCCTGCGATACGGCGAAATTCTGTTTGACCGGCTCAGGTTGCTCTATCACCGTTGTTTTTGCAAGTGTTTCCGGCATCGGTTCATCCAGATAGTTGTTATCCTTGATAAGCGCTTCAATCAGCTCCCGCGTCGTTTGCCATGAGAATGACATTTCTGCTTTCGGGTTCAGGAATGTCCCCTCAAACAGATGCAAGCCATCATCAAACAGACTGCTGTACCCGATATATTCGGTGTGAGCTTCATCCTTGTAAATGGATACGGTCATCGGCTTATAGCACTCACGGATATACTGATTTTTACGCTCTTCATCCTTTTCCTGAGACAGAAAAAGCACGATGTCCTGCTTGCTATGGGCAAGCTCGTCACCGTGCTTCAATATTTTTATGAGGTCGTCGCCGTCAAGATAATTGCGGGGCTGTTTTTCGCTTACGAGTATATCAGGTCGCTCAGAACCGTCTCCTCCGCCGATGCTTTGATGCTGTTCATCTCCTGCACCCAAAGCATCGGATTCTCCGCTTTCATCTGCTCGTTCACCCCACGGCTCTCTGCCATCTGCTGCATAAGGCGCGAAAGCATTGTCTTCGCCGTCTGCTCGATCTCGTGCAGATGACTGTTCAGCCGGCACTGCGTCAGCAGCGTTGTGTATGTTCCCTTCCTGTGCTCCTTCAGGTATCGAAGCCGCAGGTTGCCGTACTTGCCGATTGGGTAATGCGTCTGCTCCGGCAGTTTCAGATCGGGATACAGCATCCCGTTCTGTGCCTCGTGGTAGGTCAGAGTCAATCCGTCCATATTCTTTTTCCTCCTGTCTGTGGTTTTGTTTTTCGGTTTCAGTCTTATTGTACTCGTTTTCTCTCTTTTCGTCAAAGGTGCGATTTTCTTTCTCGCAGTTTTTGACCGTGCGCTCAATCTCCCGCAGGCATACCTCGGAAATATCCCGTGTGGCATTGCCGAGCAGATTGATGGTTTCGGCAGTGTTATAGAAGCGGAGGTCATCAAACGCATCGAAATCCAAAAACATATCGCTGTCCTCACCGATGCGCGTCAACACCGTGTATGCCACGCTGGATATGAGGATGGATCGGAGTCTGACTTTCAGATTGTCCTCGTCCATCCCCTGCAAGGCACTGTTTTCTGTCAGGTGGGAAAGGTCGGAGAGGTAGTCGGTCATGTTATCCTCAACCGCATTTTGGCACGCGGAAATCACCGACGCGACAAAACTGCTGTCATCCTCCAATTCTCCGAACCGATTCTCCAGCGCTTCGGTCACATCGTCGTAATACCCGTTCCGCACCTGCCACAGCTTCAGTTCCTCCCCGTGCCGCCCGTGGGTATCCGCCACATCAAAGACATAGCGGATACCGGTATAACTGCCCTTATCCTTGATCAGGGCAATTCCTTTGGCATGGCGGTTGACCCAACGGTCAAACACCTTATTCCAAAGATCAAGCTCTGCGCACGCCCGCGCATGAGGGCGCTGTGACCAGATGAGCACCTGATCGGGAAACGAATACTTGTACTGAAATGCCGCTGTCCGCAGGAAGCTGCACCACACCTCCCTCGAATAGGTCAGCGTGGCAAGCTGCGTCTGATAGACTTCCTGCAAAAGATCAATTTTTCTCGGCATACAGTTACCTTCCTTCGTCTCGTATTTTCTCTTTTTCCGGTGCAAAGCGGTACACCTTTTCCGGCAGTTCCCAACCGTGGACCTTTGCCACTCTGTCTCCGAGCTTTTCGGTCACACGGTCGATGTCCTTCTGCGTGGCAGTACCGTCATAGAGCTTTGCTTCCAGATCGTCAATATCGTCGTTTGTCGCGCTGTCCTTGATTTTGCGGTAAACATAGTGGTTTGTCCCGTCGTGGTGTACCTGACTTCCGCAAAATTCACCGTTCCGGTCAACATACCACTCCGCGCTGTCATATCGGTAGTCAAGACAGTCCGAAAGGTCGGCATCGGCTTTTTCCTTGTACCCTTGATGTCGCCCGTTCCAAAGACCGAGGTCGGCAATAACGAGCAAGCTGCCGCCGATGGGCTGTTTGAGATTGCTGCGCTCGTCATCAAGATAATCCGAATTGAGTTCCAGCATCTTTGCATACAGTCCATCTTCGTCAAGTTCGGGATACTCCTCCTGTAAGTCGTCCCGCCAATCATCCAAGTCCAGATCCATATCCGACCAGACTTCGTGTTTTTCGGGACTTTCATAATACTTGGCTCCGATGCGCTCCATCGTCTCGGCAAACTCGCAGATATGCCACGAGCGACCGTCCGCCGTGCAGAAATGGTAAGGATCAAGAAAACGGCACTGATACGCTTTGATTCTGCCATCCTCAAACTTGATCTCTACATATCCGCCGTCCGGGATTTTGAAAAGCAAATCGTAGTTTGAATTGATGAAGCGGATCTCTTTCGGCTGACCGATGGTCCTCTCGTCATTTACGGTCATAACGCCGTATTGATTTCCGAAAATATATCCCATCAGCGTTCCTCCCGGCTTCTGCGTTTTTTCTGAGCAATTCTTCTTTGCTCAGCAGCCATCCGATTATTTACTGCCTGTAAATAATCCTGATGCCAGGTTGCTACCACACGGTCGATGATGGCGCTATATTCGCCGTCTTTATAATACCGATTAACAGGGGCTTGTGTAAGCCCCTTGTCCAAGAGTTCACGGATCGCAACCGCAGAATCGCAATCTTCCTCAAAGCACAGATATTGTCCTTCAACAAATCCAACTTCCTGTGCCTCTTTCGACAAGTATTCATCTGCAAGTTGACAGAGAATCATGACACCGCCATGCCGTGCTGTCTGCACTTCAAATGCCCCATAGCACAGCATTCTACAGTGGTCTACCGATCCCCATGGTGAATACGAAGGTTCTATCATCAGCGTTCCTCCCCGTGTTTTTCTCTCGGCTTTGGAGCTTCCGGAATGGGAAGCACATGAATTTTCCCGTTGATACGCAGTATCATTTCAGGGTTCTTAAGTTTTTCCATATACTTTTTCAGCATTGCCTCATTCAGACTGCAAAAATTTGATTCTCCCAATCCGACAACAATAAAGGTGCCGGCAACAATGTCAATGATCTCACCATCATCGTTACGAATCGCACGGTTCAGCGGCAGCCCCTCCAGCTTGCTTTCTTCGTTGCAAATATACGCAACCGGATCGATTTCACTCGGATATGTGGCTTTTATATCCCCATCCACCTCTCGCTGAAGCGACTCCACTCCGGAATCAATTTCCTTGACATACGGCTTCTTTTCCGGTTCGACAATCAATACCCGGATGGTTTCATTTTTTACGACTTCTGCTTTATCCGGATCAAAATCAATCTTTTCAAACCCGATGCTGTCGCAAAAATAAAAGCCGGGTTCTACCGAATCCGACTCAGTAATCTCCACCACATCCGATACCGAAAGCGATCTCGCCTTATAATCGTCAGGTTTGTCGATATTGAACTTTTCGTACACATCCTCAAGCGATGTGCCGTCAACCTCCGCCTCGTATACTTTGTCATAGATTTCGGGGCAAATATCTTTACTGCCCCGACGCCTTTCCAGACTGTTCAATCCCACAAAGGCAATACGCTCACTGTCCCTGTCGGAATTTATCTGGTATATTGCTATTTTCATTTTACTTTGTTCCTTTGCTTCATAATTTCTCGGATCAGCCCCCGGCACACGCCAGCCGAACATACTGCCCGCTTCCATTGCCATCCTCTGTGCCTCAGTGACACCGATTGATTCGTTCATCCCTTCCACTGTGCTTTCTTCCGGCAAGGTAATCGGATAATACCCTTTTTCCGCATAGCGGATCAGGATTGGTTCACCCGTACTTGCAAGTCTGGAATAGCAGTGCTCCGGCAGTTTCTTTTCCTCTGCAAGAAACTCCATCAGATGGATTTTATCATAAGCGTAAATATAACACTCATAGTCGCCTGCCCCCGGCGTACAGCGGATATAATATGCGTACCTGTCCGACAGAACCCGGAAGCCCCAACAATCCTCCGTATAGGAATGACTGTTCCGGCATTCGTCTTTTCCGTAGCAGAATTTGCGCATTTCGGCTCTGCTTTTCAACACTCCCGCGCGGAGGTCGTCGATAAATATATCGAAACTCTCTTTGAAATAGCTGTCATTTTTTCCGCTGTTTGCATGGTCGAACCATGTACAGTTGAATTCCTCGCCGCTTCTGCCGAAATCTATGCGGAGATGCCCGATGGTCCCAAGCGCTGCATCCCGTTCTTTGTCAGAGTAAAACAGAAGCTCCTCCGCTTCCGTTTCTACTGCTTCCGGTTTATTCTTCATTTTCTTTTCTCCTTTGCCCCCTCCGCGTCTGCGCGGAAGTATCCGCTTTCATCATAGTTGCGCGGATCTGCGGCCGGGGTATCCCAGCCGTAGATCACACCTCCTTCCATTGCCGCCTGCTGTGCTTTCGTCACCTTGAGCGTCTTGTTTTGTTCGGCGGCATACTGTCTGTTTTCCTCGCGGTTTTGTCCGTATTGCGGAAAGCCCTCAAAGCAGTTATCCCCATAACGGATGCGCATCCGCTCTCCGCTGTATGGCGTTACGCCGTGGCAGGCTTCGGGCAGTCCGACTTCCTTTGCAAGCGCTGTCATCAGCTTCGTGCGGTCATAAGCATAGATCGCAAACGGTTTCATTGCGTTCCAGGGAGTACAGGCAATATACCATGCACAGTGCTCCGAAAGCACGCGAAAGCCATAGCATTCCCGACCGAAGGCATACGGAATATGGCATTGCAGTCGCTCCGAGCAGACCGCCATCATTGCCGCTGCGCTTTTCAAGAGGAAAGACGCATCCGCAGAACGCAAAAAGCACAGCAGAGTTTCATACTCATACTGTGCTTCCGCCGGAATATGCAGTTGTCCTGCGTCAATGCTGATCTCATCTCCGACAAAGGCACCTCGCACAAAACCGAGATACCCGCGACTTCCGTCCGCCTGTTCGGTAAACAGTCCTGTTTCCCGCCAAAGTGCGATCTTCTCAAGTCTCATGACCGCCCTCCGCCGTTTCATCGGTGTTATCCACAAGATAGGAAAGCAGCTTGTTTTCTTTGACCGCCTGCATACATTCCAATACACTTGCAAGCTCAATCCGACAACTGCGAGGGAGCTTTACCGCGTCCCGAATGGTCAGCGACGCGATCTGTTTTTCATCTTTACATCCCGCTTCTACAAGACTTCGCAGGATGGATAAATGTTTTGCGTGTATCGTTGCCATTATCTCTCCTCCCCTCTTTTCTTTAGCTTTTCAGTCTTTTCAAGATCCGTTGTCAGAAATCCGTGATGAATGTCCTCCAGCGTTTGCTTAGCAACATACGGCAGAAGTGATTCCGGCACAATCCCCATTACCTCGGAGCGCTCGATGCGCTCATACTTTCTGCGGCAGAGATTCCATCCGTAGCAGGCACTCCCGCGGCTGTTTGCTTCCGCACCGAATCCGCCAACGATATAGTAGAGCTGATTGCCGATATTCCGGCACCCCTCGCTCAGCACCTCCGGCTTGACCGCGACCGTACATTCCTTGATACTGTAATGCCAATCAATCGGGATCATGTCTTTTGGGGTAAGGCACGCGGTGTCTTTCAAGCCGTCGATTTTTTGCTCATTTTTCAAAATGATGCTTTCAGCTCCGATATTCTCTCCGAAGTGCTTCAATGCTTCAAAATAATCGTCGGTGGTGATACCCTCATACCGTCCGAACAGACCGTTATCCGTGACAATACAGGACATATACCGCGGTTTTTCCGTATTTTCTTCATTGATTCCGAGGACAATGCGCTTTCCGCCGATCCAGACCGAGGACTCAACGCCGTAGTCATCTATCATTTCTTTTTCTATCCCATACATCACTTGTTCCCCTGATAGTAATCGTCATACACCGTGCCGTCGATGGTCAGTGTGTTAGCGTTGCGGATTGCCGTGAGCATTCCGGCAGGAGTCCAGATCTGCGTTGCCGTTACCGAAACGGTATAATTGCCGTTTGCGACATATACCGGTATGAAGTGCAGTCTTGCACTTCCGTCCGCATCGCGATTCTCGACAAAGCTATAAACACCCCTTGACATTTCAAGGCTTCTGTATTTGCCCGCGTCCATTGAGTACCCGTACTCGGGAATCAGCGCCATGACCGCCTGTGCTTCCGTATAGGCAGAGCTGTCAGGCATAGAATATCCCGACATGGCGATCAGCCTGAGATTCCATGCAAACGAAATGCCGTATCCAGATTTCATTGACCATTTGCCGTTTTCAAGCACTGCCGTTTTGCAGTTATCGTCCGGTTTTACCACAGGATCAACCGAGGAAGCACGGATGCCATAGGTGCGAAGTTCAAACTTTCCATCCTCATGCACCCATTCATTCCAGCTTGCCGATCCCACCGTAGTTGTGGGGGAGGATACCAACGGATTGTAGGTATTCGGTGCTGTGCGCTCATATCTTGTGTTCGGTGTCTGTGAGGTTTCTTTTGCCTTTACGGTTTTCATAAAGAATGTCGCATTATTGTCCGGATTTCGCTCCCGCACGGTGTTCTCGGCGTTGGCAATCCCTCGGAACATATACAGCTTTCCTGCGCTGTTCTCCGGCACACGCCACTTGAAATATACCAGATTCGTTCCGTTTGCTGGAATCACGACATCGGTCTTATCCTGCGTACTGACCAGCGTTTCGGTTGCCCCGTCAACGAGATATACCTCAAGGCGATAGCTCATGTGATCACTCGGAAGAACGGGAGTGGAACTGTCATTGGACACATAGAAAGAGGCGATGATATCATTGCCCTCGATATAGTCCGCACTCGGTGTTACGGCAGAGGTGGAAAGCTCGGAATACTTCTTGACTTCTAATTGAGCCTGTATCGAATTGTTATTGCGTCTTGTCTCGTTTTCTCTGTCGTCCCAATTGATTCTCGCCTCAAGGGTCTGCTTGCCTTCCAGTGCACCGACATTCAGGTCAAAGGTGATATAGTTTACACCATACGCATGGAAATCTACAGTACCCGTATAGACACAGACGCCGTTCAGCCAGACACTCACGGGAACATTGTTGTATGCGCTATATTGATCCCAGTTGTCCACACGGAAATTGACCGTAATTTTATCGTACTGCCACACCTCATCGGGAGTAACGGTCAGGTTGCTGACAGAAAAATCGTAGTTGCGCTCGCGCCACACCGCATACAGAGTGATCCCGGCATTTTCCGAATAATTGGAACCTGCCAAATAGGTGGCGGAAGTTGCCGTGGAGCTTTCTGCCCAACCAAGAAAATCATAGCCGTTTTTTGTCGGGATTTCGGTACGGAGCTTCAGTGTTTCACCGTACTTTTTGACCTGTGACGAGGGTGCGCCTGTACCGCCGTTGGCATCGTAGGATACGGTGTAAGACTCTTTTTCCCATACGGCATAGAAAGTCACCGCAGCATTGGCGGTATAACTTCCTCCGGGCTGATAGTCTGCCGTTGTTGCCGTCGGGGTGGTTGCCCATCCGCGGAAGGTACAGCCTTCTCTTGCAGGGATCGTACTCGCAAGTGTCAGTGCGACATTTTCCGTTTTTGTCTGAGTTCCGGGCGCATTGCTGCCACCGTTCGCGTCATAGCTGACGGTGTAGGTTTTGGGTACATATCGCCAGACGGCATAGAATGTCACACTTGCTTCGTCGGTGTATCGTTCACTCGGCGCATATTCCGATGCTGTCGCATTCTTTGATGTCGCCCACCCCAGGAATTCATAACCGGCTCTCGTGGGCTTGACCGCAGAAAGCGTCAGCGGAACTCCGTAGGTTTTGGTTTGACTTGCAGGAGCGCCCGTTCCGCCGTTCGCATCATACCGAACGGTGTAGGTTTCGGGGTCATAGCGCCACACTGCATACAGCGTTACATCGGCGTTATCCGTGTAACTACCACCGGCAGTGTAACTTGCGGAGGTGGCGTTTCTGTCCTTGGACCAACCCAAAAACAGATAGTTTCTGCGGGTCGGCTGTATGGTTGTCAGGGTAAGTGTTACACCGTAGGTCTTGGTCTGTCTGCCGGGCGCGCCCGTACCGCCGTTAGCATCATAGCCGACCGTATAGGTTGCGGGCTTGTACTTCCAGACTGCGTAAAGAGTGACCGATGCATTGCCCGTATAGCTTCCTCCTGCGGTGTAAGTTGCCGTCGTTGCAGAACTGCTTGTTGACCATCCGAGAAATTCGTAGTTGAATCTGTACGGAACGGTTGAGGAAAGTGTCAGCGTCACCCCGTGAACCTTTGTTTGTGATGCCGGAGCATTGGACCCGCCGTTGGCATTGTAACTGACCGTATAGGTCTGCGCCGTAGTCTTGGTGTATCCGCAAAGTGTGCAGGTCGATACAACCTGTCCGTTTGATGTTGAGTTTGTGAAAGTGTGACCTTCATAGCTCACCGATCCAATGGTCGAATTACAGTCAGCACAATAAGAATAACGCTTATGCTGACTTGCTGAATACTGCTCGTAACGGTTGGAAGTATTATGGCTTGCATATTCCGTGGTGGTATAGTCTCCGTGAATACAGGTTTTGTACCTGCTATGCTGACTGCCACTGTAATACACCCAATCGCCATAAGTGTACGGACCGTGCAATATGCCGGACGAGAGGGTTGCACCACAATTATCACAAACCGTTCTCCAGTCACAACCCGTATCCCATACCTTCTTACTTGACGGATGGTTGCAGGACCATACCGCATACAAGGTGACACTTGCATTTGCTGTGTAACTACCGCCAGGCTGATAGGATGCACTTGTGGCAGAGGCTGAAGTCGCCCAACCAAGAAAAGTGTAGCCGCTTCTCGTTGGCTTTGTGCCTGAGAGTGTCAGCGTGATATCCTTGGTCTTGGTTTGTGAGGCAGGTGCGCCGCTGCCGCCGTTTGCGTTATACGATACCGTATAGGTGGTCGGCGCGGGAGGAGCATCTTTTTCCCAAACGGCATACAGTGTCCGGCTGATATTGTAGTTGTAATCATCTCCCGGCTGATAGAGCGGGCTTGTAGAAGAAGCGTAAAGCCCCCAACCTTTGAAGGTATAGCCCGTTCTGTATGGCTTCGCGGAGGAAAGCGTTAAGGTAGTGCCGTAGTACTTGGTTTGCGAGCTTGGTGCACCTGTTCCGCCGTTTGCGTTATAACTGATCGTATACGAATTGCGACTCCATACTGCATAGAATGTCGTGTTCTGATTTAGCTTATAGGTGTCGCCGCCGTGATAAGATGCCGACGATGCCCAGGAGTAGGTCGCCCACCCTTGGAAGGTATAACCGACCTTTGTCGGCTTGACAGAAGAGATCGTATAATCCCATCCCGAGCCTTTGGATTCGGAGGACGGTGCGCCCGAGCCGCCGTTCGCGTTGTAGCTCATGGTGTACATCGTCCGGTAGTAGTAAATCGTTTCCGAAGTGCTTGTTTTTGATGTGGAAAAGCGACCGGACACGGAAGTCCTGCCGGGCGTGTAATGCGCAACGGTCGGAGGGATATGGTTGTAATAAGTTCCCGGTGTACCTTTCAGGGTTGCAGATTTGGCAATCGTTCGTCTCGTCGATCCGTTGACAAAATACAGGTAGTGGTATACCGTATCGGTATAGATAACGGTGTAGGTTGCCGTCCCTTGCCTCACGTAGTTGGAAGCCGGAAAGCTTTTATCCATCATCTCATAGGTGACATAGGAATCGTTGCTGTCTTTCAGGACATATCCGGAGATAGACGGTGATGAAACACCACGGCTATGCTCTTTGGATTCCGCTGCGTTTACCGTAAAGGTTGATGGGCTTGCAATCTGCTCGCCCTTTTCGTTTTTGTAGTATACTGTACAGGTCATGGGATAGTAGTACTCGGCAAAGACCGGCACCGCCATCACTGAGAGCAGCGTGACCGCTGCCAGAATCAGTGCAAGAATTTTTGTGACTTTCTTCATTCCTCTCCCTCCTTGATACCGGGCTGAATTACAACATCCCCAACAACTCCCGGCGTGTCCTCGTGAGGATCGTCCTTCGGTCTGACAACATCAATGGTGATGTCAGCGGGGCTGCTGTCCTCCGGCTTGTCCGTTTCCGTTCCGCTATCCGAATCAATCGGAGGGATTACGGGATCGGGATCATCCGGCTTTTCCGGGGAAGTGGTGATATCAGTCGAAGATTCCACGGGATTCTCCGGCTGTCTGCCGTTTTTCACGGCGGCAACAATGATGGTTACAATCAGCGCAAGTGTGACGACTGCAATCACGATGCCAATGATGATATTTGCTTTTCTTTTCATACGCAAACTCCTTTACTTGATTTTATAGTAACTCGATACCGTAACCGGGATCGAAAGATCTCCATATGTTTTTCCGTTCCATACGATCGGAAAGACTGCCGTGTAATGTAAGGTGATACCGAAGCCTTCACCACGCAAAACCTTTACTTCCGGTTCGACCAGGGTGCAATTTCCGTTATCATAACGGTATACCGAATCCGACTGTGTAAAGCCGAGAGACGGCAGACAACCGTTTGCAAGGTTTTCATAGTCTACATAGATCTCATACGCTTCGCCCTGCTTAACGGCATTGAAAGCGACGGTTGCATAATCTGAAATATAGCCGTCCAGCTTATGCTTCATATCCCGTTTCTGAATCTGCACCTGTGCACAAAGCCCCATATACAGGATCAGAACCGACAGCAGCATTGAAATAACAAGAATGAGCACACACAAATAGATGTATGTGCCCTCTCCTTTTTTGCTTTTCAGGATCTTCATCACTTCCAATACACCTCCGATATACCGGAGCCGGATGCTGAAATCGTAGCCAGGTGAATCGCATCACCGAAGCCCATAAAACTCAATCTGTAAGTTAATGTGCATCGGATTTTATCCCCCAGCTGTACTCTTCCGCTTCCATCAAAGCTCTCACTTCCATCGAATGTGCAGGTAAATTGCACCCCGATTTTCTCACGCTGCTCATTGACATACTCGTCAATATTGGTTGTGCCGTTCATGGAAGCATACTCTGCAATCTGATCGGCTGCGGTTTTCATATTCTGGTTCAATGCCACAAGAGATACAATGTTGACGATAAATATGAGCGCAAAAGCAAAAATCATAATTGTTACCGCAACATCAATGTACCCCTCTGCTCTTTTGTTTGCAAATCTTTTCATGCCAGCAAACCTCCCAAAGATTCAAGCAAAACGCTGCCGATGACCACAACATAAACTAAAAGGAAGCATACGAGCAATACCATAGAGAGTCTGCGCACCTTCTTGGGAACCTTGGAGGCTTCCCTTTTGAGTGCCTGCCGCTGATAATCCGCGAATTTAATGGCGAGCGTTCCCCAATAGACACCTGTTTCGTCGCCGCGAATAACACCGATTAAGCCGCGCGTGATATCCGAAAGCATTCCCGAGCCGACGCGGGCTTCCAGTCTGGTCAATGCGACCTCGTAATTTCCCGTCCGCATGTCGGCAATGGTAATCTCCAGTTCTCGTTTGAGTTCATCGCCGGCAATGTCCCGGTAAGCTTCCAGAATGCCGACTACATCTCGGCTGTGATAGAGTGACTTCTCGATATTGGCAACGAGCCTGGGAAGCTCATACTCAATCTTCCTTCGCTTTTCTTTTATTTTCTGACTGACCTTTCCGATCTCCAGAAAATAAAGCACCACGGCAATGATTGCGATCAATACCGAAACAATCGGGGCGAAGAATAAAAACGGAATGGCAAACACGCCGATCAGGCACGCCTTCACAACAGCATTCGCCGTATACTGCTCCGGGCTTTCCTTCATATCGGCACTGTTCAGGTCAATCTCAAGCTGAAGTCTTCGGTACTCATTGAGCTTCAGTTTGCCTGCCAGGCGAACCGAAATTTCTCTGCAAAATATCTCGACGGGATTGGTTTTCTTGTTCTGCTTCTGTCCCAGATTGTTCATTGCCTTGGAAGAGGCATAAGAAGGCACCCGCAATACATCGGCAAGAATAAAGGCGGTGGCGACTGCAAAAAGGGCAGCCAGAATAATTGCTATTACTATCATCAATCCACTCACCTCATCCCTTGTATTCCACCGGCTTGGTATAGCGGAACATCATAATAGCTGTAATCATGATCGTCAAGGCACAAATCCCCAGAATCAGTTTACCGGGAACTGTGTACATAAGAGCCCGGTACCAGTCTTTGTTGAGAATATAGAGCATCGGGATGTTCGCAACAACCATACCCGCCATTACAAAATACTCGGTTCGCGCAGCTACCAGCGTGCCTTTGATTTCATTGTTTACAAGACGGATGTCCGTAAGCTTTGTCACGATAGGCATCAAGGTATCCTTGAGGGTTCTGTCATCCTGACAGGCGATGGCAGTGTCACACCACTCCCGAAAGACGATGTCGTTGATTTTATCCTTGAGATTTCGAAGTGCCCCTCGGATGTCTGACGTAATCATTGCATTCTCCGATACAAACGTCGCAAAAACATCCTTGACAGGCGGCTTCAGATACTCGATGTTCTCCTTAACCGCCAACACGATGTCATCATTACGGATATAGGATGTAGTAATAATAGACAGCGCCGTTTCAAGTTCATCTCTCATGTGCGTTTCATAGTAAGCAATGGTTCTCCTGATGTATATAAACGGAATGGCTGCGAACGCTGCTGCGAATGCCGGGATCAGGAAAACATTTTTCATGGCAATGGCAACAACACATCCAATGACAAACAAAATAAGCGACGCAGCACAGGCAATCGTAAACTGATTGCCCTTGCCGGTCGCTTCCAATGCATCACGCATACGATTCAAGGAAACCGTCAGCTTGTGGGATTTTTTCTTTCCGCTCGCCAAAAGCGCCTTGTCCCGCAGAGTCTGATGCGGGGAAATGAATTTCATCAGATCCACGGACACCGAGTCCGGAGTCAGACCGAGCAGCAGTATAATGCCGATGGCAAGCAGTAAAAAGCAAACAGTATAAACAAATGTCACGTTAGTTTCTCCTCTCTTGGAATTGATCGAGAATGGTCTGTGGTACACCGGAACGGGTTAACAATGTCTTCAGATAATCTGACGGAGGGTTGACCTTCTCAAAATACCCGCTGACCTTAATTCGGTCATTCTCACAGACATTTTCAGTGATACAATACCGATAAAGGCATCGGTATTCGGTATCCCCTTCCGCCGTGACCGAAACCTCTGAAATATCCATCACACGTCGGCTGTTATCCTCGCATCGGTGAGCAAACACAACAACCGGAAATGCTTGTCGTGCCTGACTGAGCGACACTGCCATACCCAACTGAAACCGACGCTGACACAGAAGTGCAATACGGCCGTGCGCAGCTTCCGCCGGTCCCGAGTGCACGGTTGTCACTACAGTATGACCGGTAAGCGAAGCCTCCACCGCCGCATTCGCTTCTTCGTCACGGATTTCTCCGACAGCAATCAGATCCGGGTCAAACCGGAGAGCGGCAACCACCAGATTCTCCTGCGTGATGTTATATGCTGCGTTCTCGCTTGGACGGGATAGGGTGTGTACCACATTGTTAAGCACCTCTCCATATGCATTTCTTTTTACAAGAAACAATTCTCTGGCACCGGACTCTATGCTGTAAATACGCTTATCGTTCGGAATGCTGCCGAGCAAAGCGTTAAGCAGCGTCGTCTTTCCGGATGAGGTCCTCCCCGCGATGACCATGGAAATTCCATACCGGATACAGGTTTCGAGAAAGAAAATCATTTCTTCTGTCGCCATCCCGCTCTCGATCAGTTTTCTGCGGGTAATACGCTGAGGATGCAGCAATCGGATGGAAACCGATATGCCGCAATCCTCATCCACAATCGGCGTTTTTAAAGCTGTAATACGTGTGTTATTTGGTAAATGCCCCTGTGCGATAGGGGCTGCATTATCAATAATCATATTGCTATGATGTAAAAGCCGTTTGACAATATCCACGGCATGTGTCGGATCTCTGAAATGCTCGGGAAGCTTTTGCATTCTTCCATCCGAATAAGTGAGTGTGATATCGTCCCAGGAATTCACATTGATCTCATCCAACAACGGAGATCCGAGATAGGGCGTCAGGACCGAGTACTCTACCATTTCGGAATAGATACGATCCACAAGCTGTTTTGCGGTGTAGCCCTCGACAATGATGCGATTGTCGGCAATGAATTTCTCAATATAAGCTCTCAGATCATCCTTTTTGCTCTCGTCTACCAATGCTCCGGCGTAATACTTGGCAATGTGCTTTTGGGCTCTCGCAACGACATCCCACAAATCAGTTTGAAGCATACCGGACAACCCTTTCCGCAATTTGATTCATACAGACATCATACCCTCGGTCTCCGGAACGGAAATACAGTCTTCCCTCCTGCATCTGGGTCTTCACCGCCGCACTGTACGGCATGAGAAAGGCCACATCCCGCATATGAGCCTTCGTTTCCTCGATCGGATAAAGTACATCCGCATTCGGCACATTGATTCCCTGTACATGATTCTGACAATGATACTTTTTGTCGGCATACAGCGGCATCTGCGAAAGATTCCAGCTTATCGACTTCAATTCCGGAGCCGTAAGCCGGAATGTCATGTCCGCAAGCTCCAGCGCCGTAGCGGCAAGAATGTTGTTCTCAAGATTACTGGTGCAATCCACGATGATGTAATCCGATATGCCTCTGAGCGTATCTATAAGATCCTCGACCTTATTTCGTGTGAATCGAGGGAATGTGTTTTTATTCTCCCCGTCACGAAATCCGAGAAATCCGAAATTCGGTTTTCCCTTAATGGTAACGAGACACTGAATCACATCGTTCTGAAGTAGCTCCGCTTTGGAAAGAGCCACACCGACCGACGCAAGGTATTCACGCTTGAAATTCGGGAAAACGACCGGAAGCACCGGCGTTTCGATATCGCAATACAGAACGATTACTGTTTTTTGAAATTTTTCATATATAGCAGTTGCCAGCTTGGTCGCAAACGTCGTTTTCCCGCTTCCGGGTGAACCCCAGACAGAAAGTACATTCCCCATCATTCCGAATCACCTCCGTTTGCGAAATATTGATTCTGACGTTCCAGATACTTCTGCGCAGTATCGACATCCCCACGATATTCCAGAACAAAGTGCATAGATGCAGTTTTCTCATACTGTGCTAAAAGCTCCGCCTGCGTTTGGTTTACAAGAAGCGTTACCGTTACCGGCTGTGCCGTGTCTTTGATATCCGCTTTGTCAACTCCGGATGAAGTCGTCGAAGTGATAACCTTGATGTACTGCAATTCACGCGGCGTCTGTGCAAAACCGTCTTTTTGCGAGTATACAATCACGGAGATAATATCTCCCGTTTCCAGTTTGCCGGAAAGCCCCTGCGCAAAAGAACCGATTGTTAAGCTGATTGCCTTTTGCTCTCCGTTCAATGATTCTATCATATCGGTTGCAGTACCGACATCGATCGTCAGTTTGGATGGTAGCAGATACTCGCCGGGATAGATATCTCCTTTGGCGTATTTGCCAATAACCTCGTCTTTGCTCCTGATAATCGCATCCGGAAGGTTATATGCCCCCACACTTACGATTTCAATATCGCCTTCACCGATCATACTGCCCTTGGTCACTGTCTGCTTTATACGAACAATCTCCACATGCTCTGCGGAGGATCGGTTGAGTAGCGGAATGATGCCAAAGCACACGGCAAAGGCAACCAGAATGCAGACGATGCCGATCACTGTACGGTTGCCGACTTTTTTACCCGTGGAGGCTTTCACCTTCACGGTATTATTTTTATTTTTCAAATTCATTGTGATATATCCTTTCTCTTATAGCCTGTCAAACGAAAAAGGCCGCCATCGCTGCGGCTGACACAAACGGGATCAGCGCAAAAGGTTGATCTTTTTTGCTTTTTTCATATTTTCTTACAATCCGCATCACCACAACAGCGAGCAGCATGCCGGTAATCAGCATAATAAGTCCCCGCTGCCAGCCGAGAAGAAATGCAAGAGCGGTTGTCAGCTTGATATCCGCACCGCCGATTGGATTTTTAGCAAGTACTGCAGAAAATATCTGCGGCAAAAACACCGTAACGGCACCGATAATCATAGACGGAAATCCAACGGTCTCCACCGATAACAAACCGAGTATCACCACCATGACCCAAAGGAAGTCATCCATCGTGTGATCGGTCAAATCGGAACAGGACGCATACAGCAGAACAAACATAAGAATAATTCCCTGCACCGTAGTCATGGAAAAACCATAACGAAGCAGCAGTATCAATGACATGACCCCTGAAAGCGTCATGTTGATTGCCATGCTGTTTTTGTACTGCTTTTTTCTCATCACGTTTGTAAGGATCCATCCCACAAGTACAGATACACCGATGAGTGCCACCGCAAGCAGCACAGCAAGCCATATTTCGGACGATTGAATATCCATCAAAATGCTTGTTGGTATCATCGGTAAAATAATCGGTGGAAAAACAAATGGTTTGAGCACTTTTTATCCCTCCTCAAGTCAGAAACAATTGAGATTGTCTCTTGGTCAAGCTCGTTCTTTCTGACAGACTTAATCAATTTCAGCGATCTGTCATGGGGAGCAAAATGCTCCCCATGGTTTCTATTCCGATGTAATCAGCCGGAATAACTAAACATTCCGGTGATCTTCTCAGAGAGCGTCGGAATAACAGTGGTGTTGAAAAGAACATAAAGCCCGGCAAGGATTACACCACCAATGACAACGCCGATGATGATCTTCACGGCAGTGTCGATGTAGCCTTCACCGTTTTTCCCGGTCAATGCGGTTTTGGTACGCATTGCGATACCATGGATTTTCTCTTCGATCTTCTTAAAAAACTTTTTCATACTGTTTTATCTCCTTTTTTCTTGAATAAATCAGCCGCCGTAATTGAACATCTCACCGATCTTGCTGGTGAGCGTCGGGATGACTGTGGTGTTAAAGAGTGCGTAAAGCCCGGCAAGGATCACGCCACCAATGACGACGCCGATAATGATCTTTACGGCAGTGTCAATGTAGCCCTCGCCTGTCTTTCCGGCAAGAGCGGTCTTGGTACGGGTTGCAAAAGCATTGCATTTCTTCTTGATGTTTTCGATGATTTTTTTCATGTTGTTTGTTTCCTTTCAAATTTCAATTTATCTTGGTGTTGCAATATGTGTGATGGCGCCCCAGATGCGGTTGGTCTCGTGATTGATTCCGAGCACCCTGACCGTCACTCTAGCGCCGCGCGGCGGTCTGCCACGCTTGGGATAACTGCACAGGCAATCAATGCCGCCGTCAAGAGCGACAAAAACACCGTTGGTATCTACCATGCTGACAGTGCCAACATAGCGATTTCCCACGGTGTACCTGCGAAGTGCTTTTTCATAAGGATTTTCGGTTGCCTGCTTGACCGAAGCAACTGCCTTTACATTGTTGCGATCGCTCCTGTCCACATCCAGAATTTTTACAAGAATGCGCTGACCGGGCTGAAAATAGCCGGAGGCATCCATCATTCTTTGATAGCTGAGTTCACGCAGCGGGATGTAGATTTCAAGACCAAACAGGTCAACAAAAATGCCTGCACGAATGACCGATACCACTCTTGCCTCGGCACAAACGCCCGCATAGAGCAGATTGTTTCCATCTCTGTCAACGCCGAAATAGTATTGCTTGCGCTTGACCCGCATGGCCTCAAGCCGGCTGGCCACGGCAATTCCCGCTTCGGGATCCACGCCTTTGACAATGTAATCCACTTCGGCTCCGAGTCGTTTGGTAAGCATATAGTGGTGAACCTCATCCGGACTCCGATCCCGGTAATCCTCCGGAGGATTCACCGCCTCCTCTGCCGGAATCATGACCTTGTATGAGCCATGGTAAATGACTGCGACAGTATGGGAATGGGTTTCCGACGGTTGCTCCACTCCCTGGATGGTGCCGGTCAGGATTTTACCGGTTCTAAGTGACTCCAAAAGATCGATGAGATCGTTCTGCGCCTTATCGGCATCGGTTTCAACCGAACGTATGTCATCAATGGTCATGACATTCTGTTTCGGTCTGACAGTTCTCTTTCTTTTGGGCGTCTCTTCGTTTTTGACAGCGCCAGGACCAGAAAGAACGGTTTCTGTATCAGACTCACTTTCCTCTGCTGTCTTCTTTTTGCGCCTGCGTGTTTTCGGCGTTTTTTCCTCGTCAGACTGAGTTTTATCCTCGGTCAAAGTCTCTCCTGACGGACCGTCAGTTTTGCCAGTTGCTTCTCCGGATTCATTTTCAGAATCGGTATGAGAAGTAAGTGCAGCTTCAGCCGAACAGGCGAGATCTCTTTCCGCATCAAAGGCTTCATTCACCTCAGTCTGAGGGATCGTATCTTCGGATACGATCGTTTTTTCTTGGTTTGCCATTGTCGTCTTCCTCCTTTTCTTTGGCAAAAAAATAAGCGCCGATTATCCTCGACGCACATTTGTAATTGATTATATATGTTAAGGCGGTTCTCCCGACAGAAATACGCTGTCGTAGATAGCAAGTATGGTCATGCCGTTTTCCTTTCCTTAAAATTCTTCCGGAGGCTTAGCAGCTCCGTAAAGACCATGCCGGGGTGCTGCTTTCTCTGCCTCAGGCACAGTCGGTTCTGTTCTTTGTGGCGGTTGCGGACTGTATTCGAAAACCGATGTCTTTTCGATCAGTTGTGACATCGGATGCTTGGTATAATCAAACTTATCCAGCTTCAGAATGTTGCATCCCCGTATGATACAAAGAAGTTCTTCGTTGGGAATCCGCAGGATCTCATCCGGCGTCATAAGCTTACGCCTTCCCTGACCTTCATTGTGCCGGTATTGCGGGATCATCTGTGCCACGGCGATGGTTTTGCGAACCGTCATCGTAGTATCGACCTGTATGCTCATGTCGCCGCTGCGATCCGAGAAGTATCTGGCACTGACATCATCGGTACAGCCGAGCATCAGTTGAATATCGCAGTTTCCGATGATTTCAGCCCACAGATTATTCGGATATCTGTTTTGCAGCTGGCCAAGACTCTGTACAGCCAGCATAACCCGAATGTCACGGGAGCGGCATACGCTGAGGCTCCGTGCAAAATCCGAGCCGTCCTCCGCACCTCCGATGCGACCGATATTGTTAAACTCGTCCAGAATCAGATTAACCGGGATAGGGCACCTCCTGCCTTCGCATGAATCGGCAAAGCGTGTCAGTTTGATAAACAAAAACGAAAAGAAAAGCGATGACAGAAATGCCATCGTTGTATCCTGATCGCTGAGAATAATATAATATGCGCATTTGCGTTTGCCGGGTGCTGTCAGGTCAATGTCAGACCGGCCGGCAATCGCCTGCACGGCTCTGTCCTGCAAAACCTGAAGGCGTGTGCCGAGTCCCAGCACAATGCCGGAGCGGACCGTATCGCTGGACTGTGCAAATAAGTTATACGGTGCCCGTGCCGGATGATTGAGCGGTAGCCTTTCAAACATCGCCGTCAGCTGTCGCTCGTTGTTCTGTGTCAGCATCTGATAAACCGCCGGCAGATGCTTGTCTTCCGGTGCTCTTTTGGGATCCTGATCGATATACAGGACAAGCGCTTTGAGAAGGTTGCCCTCGCCGTTGTCCCAAAAGTGATCTCCTTTGCCCGAGCTTGTGTTCCCGATAATGACATTGGTCAAAACCTGCGCCATCAGCGTATCCCCGCAAAGATCCGACATGCAGTTCCATGAATCGCTGTGTCCCGGGTTTACCAGGTTATACACCTTTACCTCATACCCACATCGGCGGTACATCTCTGCGGTATCCGCATAAAGCTCACCCTTTGGATCGGTTATGACGACAGACTCATTATTTTTGAGTGCCTGAAAAAGCGAGTTCCGGATCACCGCCCGTGACTTCCCGGTACCCGATGCGCCGAACACCGCAATGTGACGGTTGAGTCTGGTATTCTTCGGCAGACCTACGGTTTTGCCCTTATACTCACCCAAGATTATCCCTTCGGCTTTCCCGGGCTCGGATATTTCAAGCACCTCGCGCATCTCCTTATCGGTCATCCATGAGGCGGTGCCATATGCGCCGGATCTGCTCTTGACAAATCCCCTCGGATCACGCTCTTTTCCGTCAAACTTATCGTGAAGCTTATAGATCACAAAGATAGCCCCGCTTATAAACAGCAATCCCAGTATCGATTTCAGACCTTCAGCAGAAAATGCCTGCTGAAAGCAATTGATAGGGTTGGGGTTCACTGCTTTTATCTGCACTTTGCCCGCCATCCCATCGTTTTCCCGCCATTCCGCATAGTTTTGCAATACCTGTCCGAGCATACCCCCAAGGTACAGTATCAAGAGCAATGCTGCAACGGCGACAACGGCAATCACGATTATTCTTTTCTTTCCGGACATCAGTTGGTTTCCTCCTTGTGTTTCATAGCTGCTTCAATCTGTTCCGGTCTGATGGTAACAATAGCTACCCCTCTTCCGAGATATTCTCTGAGGTAAGCAACCTGCTCCGGATAGCACAGGATCTCGCAATTATCATGACGCATGTCTTCCCATGCATCACGAAACCGAATGAGTCTGGCAATATCTCCATCCAGATGAGAATAGATATATTTTTCGTCCACAAAGGCGTCATACTCAAACGCCCCGCGACCGTATGAACGGCAATCGCGATCGAACACGATATCCAAAAGCTGCTCACGCCAATCCGGTATTGCCATCAAGGATAACCGGCGAATTCCCGAATCAGTCTGAGGAATAAAAATGATATGCGGATATATGCGGTCAAACCGAAAACCGTTTTTGCTGCGCCGGTCGGATTCCATAATGGTCCGCAACGCTACCTCGTAAGATTTCCCGAAAAGAATCGCCGTGTCCACGGTGCGAATGCCTGCATTGAGGCGAGTAGCTTCGATCAGTGCCTGCCTTGCCTTGAATTCTCCTTCTCCACCCCACCGCATAACAGCGTTGCGGGTATTATAAAGTGCATAGCACTCTCCGCCGGAGAATAACGCTCCAACCAATCTGGTAAACTGCGTTTTATTCCGCTCGCCAACGCCGATATCTTTCAGTTGCTTTGCAGGATAGACGACAGGTGAGTCTGATAATACCCGAAGCATCTCTCTGTTTTGAAGAGGCGCAAGCTTATACGGCCTTACCTCGAAGCCCGCTCTCATACTCATCGCAACGGCTTCCGCTACCCGGTGATTCCGTTCACGGTGTGTCAGGTCCCCACGGAATTTGTGATTGTCAAAGGCGGCTCTGTAATACTCACCTGCACCCATACGGTCCAAAATCGGGAGTGCTCCTTTATAGAGCCTAATGGTCTTGGATTGACCCTTGCCGGATACATTCAAAAGCTTGGTCTCAAGCTCCTCGCCTGTATCATCAAAGCGCACCACCTGCTTTTCGCACATCTTACGGATCAGCGTCTTATACACCTGCACTCCGCCGAGAAGACAGACCGAATTCATAGGATATTCTCCGACCACCGAAAGCAAGGTGATCAGCCTGTGGGCATGACTGCCCGGGGTGAAGTGCAGCATTCTACTCACTTTCCTCCTCTCTGCGTTTTACGCCATGATGCCTGCTCTCTTTGGCGGAATTCCCCATCCGGCGGTGCCTGACATTATATGTAGAAACCCGTCTTTTCGGTGTCTTTGAGGATATATCATTTTTGCAGACGCCGATTGACCGTTTTTGATATATCTTTTTAGGGTGATTATTCTTTAATTTCATACAGCTCTACCCCTCCGTCGGGCATGGCAGCTTCCCCTAAAAGCCATGTCGGAAAGTCGCCCTTGGGAACCACATAGACCTCCGTCCGCTCCTGTTCTGCCGCTGCGCTGCAATAGTAATGCGCACATACGGCGGGACCGTCGTCCGGCATGACATACATCGCCACGATATCGGAAACCATATTGATTTCAATGTTATCGTGATCCCGCATTTGTCGTTCCGGCCGTCTTCGGTCGTAAACATGACGATAAATCAGCACAGCCTCCCGATATCGCACGGGAGACTTTTCAACAAAAAAATCCCGCATAGCGGGATAAAGAAAAGAACGGATATAATCGGTGGAGCCCTTACTCTTTTTCGGAAGAAGCATCGGAATCCGTACCGAAAACCACCCTTCCTTTGTATATCCGATCTCCACCGGAATCTCCTGCTTCAGAATGGCTTCCACCTGTGCCTCAGCATCAGGATGACCGATATATGACGGAAGAGTACGTGCCGCCAGCGTAAGCTGTTCCGCACACTCCTCTATCAGAAGGGCTTGCCGAAAGTAACTTTCTCTGTCCTCTTCATCGAGGTAATACTCCATTGCGGCAACACGGGCACGAAGCGTCTTTTCTTTATTCCGCAATCGTTCGAACTGACTTTTGAATGTATTACGGGATTCCATTTATTTTCTCCTCCGAATAAAAAGTAACCTCCGGCTCTTCCTCACCGTGAAAATCCACCGTGGCGAAAAGGCAGGGGGCATGTGGCAGCTTCAATCCCTCTGCCATTGAAATATGCGGTAATACGATAATATATTTAAGGTCTTCATCCGGTTGCAGAAGTCTGAGTAGGCTTCCCTCGCCCTCATAAAGCACCACGATTTCATAACCCATGTTTTCCTTGAGAAAAAACAGCTGCGAAGGATAACTTGCCGGATAGTGCGCCATTGGGTCTACCTGATCGATAAATTTCAGCAATACCCAAACAGCGATCATTGTCCGCTGATCCGGCTTGCACATCGGATCGGTTCCGATGTAGTATCCGCCGCTGATATCTGAGATCTGCATTTGCCGTCTTAAGTTCCGGAGAATCTTTTCTGCAGTGCTGCGTGGCTTTTGAAGCATTCGTATGATTTGTGTTTTGGATAGTGCACCGTACTGTGTCAGCCACTTGACCACATACTGCTCCTCCTGTAGTAACAAGGTGATAGTTCCCTCCTCTCTTTTTGTATTTCAAAGCACCGGAAAACAAAAAAGCATCGGGAATTTCTTCACGATGCTTTCGTTTTCCTATTCTTTTATCTGAGCAACCAGCCATAATCCTGTCTGCAATCCACCACATAATCTACATACACCGTATTGTCTATGATCTGGAAAAGAAGCAGATACCGTTTTTCAAACAGAATTTTTCTGTACTTGTTGGGTGGAATGTAATCCGCAATCAACCATGAGCATCTCTCCGGCATGGTGGCAAGAGAATTGGCGGTTTCCTCGAATGAAGCAACCAGACGGTTCGCCGCTTCCAGGCTGACCTTTGCCAAAAAAGCTGCATGGGAAACCAGCATTTGTGTCGCACGTTTGGATACGATCACAGAGTAAGTCTTATTCATTTCCATCGTTGACTGCCTCTCTGATAGCGGCCCTCATCATTTCACTGACATCACTGACGGAGTAACCCTTTTCTCCGTGCAGCCGGTCTTCTTCTACGGCAAGCAGTTCCTCGCGGAGTTTGAGCATTTTCTCTCTGCGTTCGAAAGAAGCAATGTCCATAACCACAAGGTCGCCTTCTCCGTTCTTGGTCAGGTAAACCGGCTCTCCGCTTTTTTTGCAGAGCTCAGATATCTCGTTATAATTTTGCCTGATTGATGCAGACGGACGGATATTCATATTCAGTACCTCCTCATATGTTATGGTAATATTCTGATTATATTATACCCGTTTTCTGCTATGATGTCAATAGTAAATTTTGTTTTTTTGCTTTCTTATTCCGATGCCATTGAATGTCGCTTTCTCATTAAGGACTCCAGCTCTGAGCGGTCGGTTGTAATCAGCTCACGCTCTGCCGGGGATGCCTTAATGGATACGGGAACCTTATTGGCTCCCGAACAGATCAGTGCCTCGCCTCTCTCAAATCGGGTAATGGAATCAATCTCGGTCTTGGTCAGCTTCAGCACGTCCTGCACATGTTTTGCTTCATCCGGTTCAAGGTTAAGTACGATTTTATTCTGACTGCTGTTTATAATTGCCCGTCCGTACTTTCCGTCGTCCAATCCGAAGAAATCGGACAAATCCTGCGTGGCGGACACGGCAATGCCGCCGAATCCGCGAATCGTTTTGAATATGGTAAGACAAAACTCCGCCGCAAGACGATTTGACGTTGCACCGACAAGCTGCCAGATCTCATCAATCATGATCGCCTTTTTCTTGATGATGTCGGATTTGATTTTATCCCACACATAGTCAAGTGCTATCATCATTCCGACCGGAAGAAGTTTTCCCTTCAGATCAGACAGGTCAAGCACTACGTAATCATTGTCCAGATTGACATTGGTTTGCTGATTGAAGGATTGCGCCGAGCCGGTCACAAAACGGCTCAGAATCACCGCAATACGCTCCGTCATAGGATTGCCGAGCAGATTCTTATGTAAGTCTCCAAGAACCGGCATAACCTTCATTTTGGGTGGGTTCGCATTCTTATCTTCATACAGAGAATCGTTATCATGCGTGATACCGAATGCCCCATAGGTTTTGACAAGAGCCTCATCCAGCAACTGTTCCTCTTCGTTGCTCATATCCGGTATGAGCAGTGAAAAAAAGATCATCAGCTGCTGAATTTTCAGAGCCAGCATGGAATCCAATTCCACAAAATCCGCTTCGTCAATCAACTCCTTTACGGGAGAAATGGTATGCCGTATTTCCATGACATTGATACAATGCCTGGAGCCTGGAGCGATCTTCACATAAGTGCCTCCGATTTTATTGCACGCACGGTAAAACTCGTGTCCTTTGATAGGCGCCAGAATAAAGCACTGAATGCCACGCATTCGCATCCGACCGGCAAGCAGCTGCAAGGCAAACGTCTTTCCGGAGCCGCTTGTACCGACCATATTGAGATTGCCGTTCTTATGCTTTTGCGTATTGAAGAAGTCCACGATACAGAAGGAATTGTTATACCGGTTGATACCGAGCAATACTCCGTTGTCATCGGAAATCTCATAACTCGTAAACATATATGTCGATGCAGCGCCACCCGTCAGGACATTGCGCTGCGCTCTCTTTTCAAGCGACGGCTCGATATACAGAAAAGGCATTACCGAGCGGAATGCGGCTTCCTGCTGAAAGCGGCATTCCGAAACGGCAATGTCCATAGATTTGAGCATATCGGTTACCTGCTGTTTGCGCCACATCAGCTCCTCATAGCCTTTGGCGGATATCGTGATGAAAGTGGACATATAAAACAGGTCTTCATTGTTGGCAATCCCCTCTTTGATGTAATAGCCCGCCTGAATGGAATTGGAAAGCTCCTCGTAATCGGTACTGGTATCCTGAAGATTCTTGATTTTGGTCCGGTTCAGCCGAATTCGCTGTGCGACCTTATCTATCGTCTTGCTTCGATTTTCCCGCTTCAGATGAATATCCACGTCCACCCCTTCTCCTGCATTGATCAATGCCGTCATCCAACCGGCACGCACAACGCCCGGATAACCGTTTCTGCGGATAAAAAGGAAGCAGTAATACATGCCGTCCATCACCACATACCCGGAATGTGAGAAATCAATGCCTCGTGGGGCAACAAAGTTTACAATCGGTATTTCAGGCACAGAATCGATTCCGATGGTTAAATGCTTTTGCACCATAGTGTCCACCACAACACGGTTGACACGGGATGGGAAAGGTTCGGAAACGCAGGAGCGTCGGTTGAAAAACTGATATAAAATTTCTGCCGTCGCTTCGTCCGGATCGCTCGGCTGGACGATGGCATTGCCGCACTGAGCAAAGTAAGCTCTAGCATTCTGCTCAGCGGTCTGCAGCATTCCGTATATCTTACTGAGATCATCGGTGTTTCTGTGAACCGACTCATACTCAAATATGAGAAAGAACCGCCTTGTCAGCGCTTCCCGATTTCCGATATCGCTGATCAGTCGGATATAGTCCTCCCCGACCTCCCGGCATTTCTCGCTTTTTTCTTTTTCGAGATCCTTTCGTATCATAGCGATGTGGTGGTCTGAGTCTGCTTTGCGGGTCAGGCTTTTGAACTGAAGCCGGATCGGAGAAATTTTCAGCCACCCGGCAAAGGTACTGATAATGCTGTTCTGCTCTTCCGCCGACCGGAGCATAAAGTTGATCGGTTCAATCTCCAGAATACGGACAAACCGATAATCCGTCGTTTCAATAACGCCGCCCCGAATATCCTTGACAGGAATAAAGGCTTGCACTGAAGCAAGCAGTTCCTTTTTTCTGTCTTTATTCTTCTCCCTCATATTCCGCCTCCTCTCTTACATAATGCAGTTTCCTCTTGTTTTTGATAAAGCGGAGGATATGTCCGAGATATTGTGTCAGTGACTGTCCGTCAATTCCCATCATGGCAATCAGAGCCGTCGGCAAAATGGTCAGAACCATGACCACCACACGAACGGTTGTCGGCATAGGAATCAGCTTGATCTCCGCAAATCCTATAATAACCGTTAAGATTAAGGCTTCAACGGCATTGCGAGCCGCCAGCATTCCGCCGAACAAGCGACCTGAATCGGTGTAGTTTGCCGGTATGGCATACAGTTTATTGGTTTCTTTTTCGTCCACTTTTATAACCTCCGAAGTTTAATGTATTTTCAAGCGACATAGTATAGAATTCAATGATCTCTCCATAGGTCATACCGGTATCGCCATAGGCGGCGTCGGGATCAATCAGCAACGCATCGTAAATTGCACTGATCTGAAAAGACTCAATGGTGGAAGCAAGGTAGTATACCGTTCTTTCCACCTGATTGTCTCCCTCCGTCACGGTGATCTGCCTCGCTCTCACCTCGTATCGTACCGGAAACATACGGTCAGTTGCCTGACTTAAGCGATAAATAAGATTTTCACGGCTGATCTCATTCTGATCCGCCGCCACCGAATAGACGGCAAGAATGCAGCAAATATCGTGATTCCTTGTTTCCGCTGACAGGTCGGTCATATTCGCCAGGGAAAGCTCACGGTCATACCCGCCGTCCGCTATCAGCCTCTTGATTTCAGCGTCTGCCATCCGATGCCCCTGATCAACGGATGCTGTAACAATTGCGGCAAGGTCCGCATAGGAGGCCTCTACAACCGACGACTGTTGCTCATCCGGATTGAAAACATTCTTTATATTCTGAATCAGGATATCCGGAAGAGCGACAACTGTTATGACAATAAATAAGACCGCAAGGCATATACAGACAAGGATTTTGAAAAGCGTATGCCTCATAGACCAGGCAGCGGAAATAATCGCTCCCCACGGACCTCCTACGGCGGTTCCTGCCGCAATTTCAGATGCAGCTTTTCCTACCTTCGCTCCTGCCTTGACCGTATGGGCAGCGGCGTTTGCAGCTGCCTCTGCTCCCTTTTGGGCGGACTCCTTTGCGGCATTTTGACCGGCTTGCCTGATAGCTTTTCCGGCGTTTCTCGCCGCACTTCCGTAACTGTCGGAGCCTTCTCCTATCTGTTGCTTATCCGGTTCTGCCATTATGACCTCCTGCGGTTCGGGGGCTTGATATCCCATGTGGGACGCTCCGTCGGCTCGCCCAAACGTTGCGGCGTATTCCGATAACGCACGGTTTCCACCGATACGCTTCTCACGCTGTCACCGTCGTAAACCGGCATCCCGTCCTCATATACAGGTCTGCGCTCCACCGCAGCCTCACCGTGTATCGCATACCATTTGCCGCCTGTACCGTCCTCATACACCTGGTAACAGTCCCTCGGTGCCGAATATCTGGTCGAATCATAGAACCTCGTACCGGAGCCGTCATCATGTCTGACTTCGAAATAGCCATCGGAGGATCCTGAGCCGTCCACGGTTGTAATCGGTCTTTCATACCCCGGCATGAACTCACGGAATTGTGCCTGATTGTAGCCATACGCATCCTCGCCCGACTCAAATACCGGCATTTCAGCATGCTGCTTCATAGCGTACCACGCTACGCCTTCCGAACTCTCAATCACATCGTGAGGAGCTTCCGGCTCGGTATAATAAGCACTGTTGTACCACATTGATGTACCGCCCTCCGGAGTTGTCGCTTCCATCTCTCCGGCTCCGACTGTGCGAAGTACCGTACCCTCCGGTGCGTTCGGGAATGTCTCCGATACCTGCGCCGCTTCTCCCGGAGTACCGCCAAAGGTAGGCGCATCATAAAACGCACCTGCGCCCGAGCCGCTTGCCATCTGATACCACTGACTACCATCTGATGCGGTCACAACTGCGTGCGGACAATCAGGCTTTTCATATTGCGCCGCACTGTACATCTCAACTGTCGTTTGTCCCCCATCGCTTCCTATTACCGACGTGCTGATACGCCCGCCTGTAATCTGTGTGCCGAAAAGATGATGTCCCTTCATACCGGGAATGTAGTTTCCGAGACTTCGGTCAGCAATATCTCCTCCGATGCTGCCCGAAATATTGAAAGGTCTCCCTGCCACGGAAGAAATGGACTCGCCCGTAAGTGTTGCTCCGTTTCTTGCCGCCATACCGCCGAACATACGTCCGACAAAGCCGATGGATCCACCGGCACCCATACGGACGCCGCCCTGAACAACAGAATCACGAACAAAGGAATTCCCTTTGAATTTGCTGGCAAAGCCTGCCGCAAATCCGGGCGCTCCTCCTGCTGTCGATGCTGCGCCGGCTGTACCCCGAAAGACGCTGCCGGCATTACGGAATCCGCCACCCATGCCTGTAATAACTCTTGCTGCCATGAGAAGCTCCATACCCATACCTGAACCTGTCTGCGCCACATTAAGACCGATAGAGCCGAGATAGGAATCAAACTTCTGCGCCGTTTTCAGAAACGCCAGCGCACAGAACAGCCAAAGGAAAATGCTTCCCTGTCCATTCGAAAGCGCTCCACCGTTGCCGACGTAATATCCGACAGAAGAATTGAAACCCCTCAAAAACCAGACGTTCATAACAAGGAGCAGCAGTTGTGAGCCAATCATACGGCACCAGGACTTGAACACCTGCAATGTGGATTTGGAAGCGCCCATGGAGTACGCCAGCGGTGAGGTATAACACAACACCCCGACGACGACATAGCGTTCCACCACCTCAAGCAAAAGCCTGAAGTAATTCCAACCAAGCAGCACCAGCAAAATCGTGATAAGCAGAACACCCACCACCGATACCGTTGATACAACGTTCCCCAAACCGCTTTTCAGAACATTTTCCACCCCGGCAAAGGTAAAATCCTCCCCGTACAGCGGCAGATCCATCAGGGCCGTGTACGGAGCCCGTGCGATTTTCAGTACATATAAGAAAATGGGCTTTGCAAAACCGATCAGAATTCCAAACAGGCTGCTTCTGATGAGCAAAGTCCACGGATTTTCCGCCTCTGCAATCGGTCCTGCGAAAGAGCGGAACAATTGCCAGACGGTGATAATAAATAAAAGTGTCCATGCGGTATATTGCATTACCGTAAAAGCCTTGCCGACAAACGGAAAGTATTCCTCCATCGCCAGCATATCTGTCCCGAGCGCACTGAGAAACAGCCCGGAGACCGCATCCATCAGTTGGGTAACAATACTGCTGACCCAGCCTACAATGCCCTCAAATATCCAATCAAGCAATCTTCATTCCCCCTTTTCTGCCGGACATCTCAGTTTATCCTTTGTAGTTTCCGCCGGAAATAAGCGGCTGCAAATAGGCAACGATAAAGCCAAGCGAATTCAAAACGATCCATGTGATCACAATTCGCTTCAACCATGCAGTTGCCTCATCCACAGCCCGCTGGTTTCTCGAAACCATGCGGACGATCAGGGCGATTGCCGCCATTGTGACAGCAACAATTGTGCTGATCGCAATGAGCTGACCGTAAAAGTCCTTCATAATGGTGCTGAACCGATCCCAGATCGTCTCCGCCATCACCGGCTGAATCGAAATGAGAACTGCCGACACGGCGCCGACCAGCGACCAATAAAGCTTCTTACCCTTCCCACGCTGTTTCACCTGATTTGGCATAATTGCTTCCTCCTTCTCTGCTAAAGTGCATGAAAAAAGCCGTGCACAAGGGATTTTATATCCCCCAGCACGGCCTTTTCTGTCCTGCCTACATTTTTGGACGATACCATTATAGCACATTTACATTTTCCTGTCATCGGCTTTTATGCGCCAACTTTTCGCCATTTTTGTGCCGCCGCATTTTCTGTAGAATTACAAGAAAATTTTCGTAGAGGGCCAGGACCAGAGCACCCCTGGTCTGTCGCAACGATGCCTGCGAATGATTACCCCATCTGATCCAGCACCGAAATCAATTCCAGCCAAAAATCCACTTCCTTTGCCGGCGACGACCAAAGGCGCAGCGACAAAATGTTGATGGCCTGCTCCCGGCAACGGTAATAATGTCGGGATGACAGATTCAGTCGGTACAGAATCTCGTTATGATTTAGCGTTTCCGGAGCAATGAACGTCAGATAAATCAGGTCATAGAGCTTCTGCCCATCCTCCGGCTTCTTTTTCAGCACCGTCAGCGCCTCGTTTACCCGGTCCAGTATGACCCGTGATTTTTCTATGCCTGCCAACCGATTTTCAAGCTTTCTGTTTCCCATCGCCATTTCCATGTCCAAGCGATCAATCAGCTTGTCCAGCTGCTCAAAAGGCTGATCCAGCTCCTGTGCAATCGTATCCGGAAAGCATTCCAAAAGCCATGCGACGGTGCGGTAATGCTTTAAGAGCAACAGCGTATTGTGGTAAGCATTCTTCGCCTTTTGCTGCTTAATAGTCCTTACTTTCTCGTCATCGATCTTTTTGTCGCCAAGAATCCCACGCTGTGTGAGAAACTGAATGACTGCATCGGCAGAAGTCCCGGCTTCCGTCCCTGCACCGTGTGTCGTTTTTTTATGTGTATCCATAAGTATGCCTCTCCTGTTCTTTGTGTCGATGTGCCCCGGTCGGGCCTCTGATGGTATTTGTAAATACGCCGGATTCGGATACTTCTATCTTCCTGCAGTCATATCTACAATTCTTACAATTCCGACAGTGAGAAAGATACGCGCGTATTATGGAGGCAAAAGATGCAACGCGATTTTTATCGTAAGCCACCGCATCCGTGCTTCTCATTTTCTCTGTCACACGCATACTGTACCAAGCCACAAGCCGATTCAGATTCGCCCGTGTGCTTCCTTTTTCGGTTGTGCGCTGCGAGAAGCTGCGAAGCTCGGCAAACACCCACTCCACCTCTTTCTGTGTCGGGAACAAACCCACTGCCCCTGCCGGGTACAGTTTATTAAAAATAACACAGCCATAGTTGCCGGGCAGACGGTAAAGAGAAAAAACATCCCCATGCTTCTTTATAAATCTCCATACCTTCGTTTTTTCCCAGCCCCAGCGTTGTCCCAGGGTTTCCAAAGTTAAAACCGCACCGTATTTTCCGTATTGAACGGTCGGTGCAAGGAAAGAAAACGCATTTTTCGGATCATTTGATACCGTATGGCACCACAAATCCAGCCAGGCGTCCGCTTCCTCAAACATATAACGGCTCTTAGTCAATCGATCGGTAATGTTACGCGGCAAACAGATAAAACCGTATTGATCTATTGCATATGCCGTCACTCCTAAACACGCTTCGCCGGAGCAGTTTTCTATCCAGTCACACAAAAAATATTCTAACTTTTTTGTTTTGGCATCTATTGTATAATTGATAAACCCAAGATCCATCAGCTTATTCATTACATCAATGGCAGTTTGACGGCTCTTGAGTCCGAGAATTCGCTTGAGCCCTACCATGCCGCCTGACCACATCCCGGGAGCAACCCTGTTATAATGTCCGCAATACAGTACCTGACCTTTACGGAAAGCGGCATGAGACGCCAATTTCGCCCAGTACCCCATCAAGCCTTTTCCCTCCGGCAAATGGGAGCGGAGTAGCTTTACCCACTTATATGTCATCAAGCACTGCATATTTCTTTGTTCCTTTCTGATTTTTCGGAAATAAAAAAGGAACATCATCACACATTTGATCATGTTCCTTTTAAGGTTTATACTATTTATTTGCTCTGTTGCCGACGCCGCTTCTTGTAATACTCATCAAGTGCGGCAAAAATAACTGCCTCGATCTCAGACGGAGATGTCCCGCTGCGAAAATACTTTTCTAACCTTGATGTAGGAATCTTTATTCTCTCAATCTGGTTTGGTTTCTGTGCCGACAGTATGGTTTGAATCGTAGTCAAATCCAATTTTCCTTCTTTGCTCAATTTACGCATCTGTATCGCTTGCGCAAGAGAAGGAGTAGCTTCCTCGGTATCGATGGTATAGGAAAGATCCTTTTGCTCATCCTCTGTCATATACGACAACTCCACAGCAGGGCGAAGTGCAATCTTCCCGGCATCTACATCCTCTAAAAGCTCCGGAATCAGGTAAGTAAGACGAATATACCGTCTGACCTGCTCACGGCTGTCTCCGTTGTCTTTCCCTACAAAATCTCCGGCTCTGAACTTCGCCACCACTGGTGTCGAAGTTATGTCGTTCCTTCTTCCCTGACGTTTTAAAGCATCCAACTTCAGTTTATAGGCAAAGGCCTTTTCGGAAGGAAGAATGTGTTCACGCTGCAGATTAGAGTCCACCATCAGGATCACCGCCTCATCCTCCGAGAGTTCACGAACAATAATTGGCAATGTATCAATTCCCAACAGCTCGCATGCACGCTTGCGGCGATGACCGGAAATCAGCTCATAGCGTTCTTCACCATTCCTTCGGGCAATGCAAGGAGTGATAACCCCAAGCTGCGAGATGCTTTCCATCAGAGATCGCAATTCATCATCATCTTTTACCTGAAAAGGATGTACATTTGCACTGTCAATCAAGGTAATAGGAATAGTACGGATTTTCTCCCGTTTAAGATTGCCCGGATCTGCCGATAGCAGATTTGTTTGATTTCTTGTGTTTTCCATGTCAATACCCTCCGTAAATCGGTTTTTACAGACGCAAAAAAACGCCGTGAAAACACCTTGCAGGACAGTTTCCGGCGCACGAATGTAAACCTAATAGGCGGTATGGCATTCCTCGTTTTCTCGGCTGTTTTTCCGATTAACAATCACCCGCCTGTTGCATTCCGGCACATGATTGTAAAACATAAAGAATTGGCTGTCAGATCACTAATTTTTCGTTTTTACAGAAGAAAACACCCCGAAAACATCGATTTTCGGGGTGTTTTTGGCTCCCCCTGTTGGGCTCGAACCAACGACATCGTGATTAACAGTCACGCGCTCTACCGACTGAGCTAAGGAGGAATGTGGCGGAACTGCACAAAAACCAGTTCCGAATTTGTGGGTTTTCCCCACTAACTCGTGGGTACAAAGCGATATATTCGCTCTACCGACTGAGCTAAGGAGGAATATGAACAATTTGACCAAAGTCAAAGCGCTGTTTTGTATATTCTTATGCAAAGTCGTTTGGTGTAAACATCTCTGTCCGCACTACCGACTGAGCTAAGGAGGAATATGGTGAAACTGCATAAAAATCAGTTTCAAATTTGTAGGTTTTCTCGATTAACTCTTGGGTATAAAGCGATATGTTCGCACTACCGACTGAGCCAAGGAGGAATATGTGGAACTTGTACAATTTCAAGCTCCGTTTTTTGTCGGCTTATATTGGGATTGCTCCCGTGTAATTCGTTCCACCAGCTCTACCGACTGAGCTAAGGAGGAATAGAAGGAAAGCCGACTCGGGAAACGAATCGGCTTTGATGTGTTGGCGATGCGCTATCTTCCCGACCCGTCTCCAGGTAAGTATTGTCGCCTCAGCAGAGCTTAACTTCTGTGTTCGGAATGGGAACAGGTGGACCCTCTGCGAAATATCACCAACTGCGTGTCAGCATTGCGCTATCTTCCCGACCCGTCTCCAGGTAAGTATTGTCGCCTCAGCAGAGCTTAACTTCTGTGTTCGGAATGGGAACAGGTGGACCCTCTGCGAAATAACACTGACTCCCTGCTTCCGCCTCTCGGCGCCGCGCAGTTACGGTGGTGCACCTTCGGGGACTCGAACCCCGGACCCACTGATTAAGAGTCAGTTGCTCTACCAGCTGAGCTAAAGGTGCATACCCTTCTTGTGCTTCATCTCCAACCGAAAAGAAGGAAGAGAAGAGGAGAAAAAGAAACTCAAACGAATGAAGAACCGCTGCACCGAAGAGGTGCAAGAGGTTCAAGCCCTCGGTCAATTAGTATCGGTTAGCTGAACACGTTACCGTGCTTACACACCCGACCTATCAACTTGTAGTCTGCAAGTGACCTTACTCATTTGAAATGATGGGATATCTCATCTTGAAGCATGCTTCACGCTTAGATGCCTTCAGCGTTTATCAAAACCGCACGCCGCTACCCAGCTATGCCCTTGGCAGGACAACTGGTGCACAGGAGGTGCGTCCGACCCGGTCCTCTCGTACTAAGGTCAGCCCTTCTCAAATATCCAACGCCCACGACAGATAGGGACCGAACTGTCTCACGACGTTCTGAACCCAGCTCGC
>ERZ779876.525-NODE-525-length-41892-cov-7.054019_pt1 | contig 41892 bp, 43 predicted proteins | sample MGYA00511068_ERZ779876 | MGnify/ENA primary metagenome ERZ779876 (study PRJEB29588, sample SAMEA1970858) | human gut metagenome | biome: human gut; feature: human-associated habitat; material: faeces | place: Denmark | collected 2008/2010 ...
TCAAGAAATTGATCATGATAGATATAGGGATTTTAGTATATTATCGTTGGGATGCGGTGGTGCTGCTGATTTAATGGCTTTTGATGAAGTGTGTAGTGAAAAAATAAATAAATATTATGGTATAGATATAAATGAATACTGGGATACTATCCATGAACAAATAAAATGTGTTTCGGGCTACAAGGTGAATTTTTCAACTAATGTAGATGTTTTGTCTTATCTGCGAACAAATAATATAATGAATTATAATGTGATTATAATTGAATATCTCATATCTTTTTTCTATAAAGAAATTGGGGAAATGGGCATAAGTCAATTTTTTGATGATATTATTGAGAGCATTGTTTCGAATAAAAGATATGACACACCAATGCTGATAATAATTAATGACGTTGATAGTTGCTATACCGGCAGAGATACTGTTGATATGCTCATTGACAAATTAAATAATTTGGAGTATAATTTTACATATAGTAAAAAAAGATTTTCACCGTCGAGTTATTATAGTGACTCTGAACAGTATGATACGAATGAAAACTTTTATGTTATAGACTATGACTTCCAACAAAAATATTGTGTAGCGAAAACGTGTAACAGTGCACAATTAATAATTGAGGTGGAATAATTAAATGATAATCAGTGCAAGCCGCAGGACAGATATTCCTGCTTTTTATTCTGATTGGTTTTTCAATAGAATAAAAGAAGGATATGTTCTTGTTCGGAACCCCATGAATATACATCAGGTTAGTAAAATAAAACTTTCCCCGGACGTTGTGGATTGTATTGTGTTTTGGACAAAAAATCCTAAACCTATGCTTGATAAACTTGACGAATTGAAAGATTATAGATATTATTTTCAGTTTACCTTGAATTCTTATTCTAATGATATTGAACCGAATGTTCCATCTAAAAGTGAAGAAATAATTAATACTTTCAAGCAATTGTCTGATTTAATCGGTCGTGATAGAGTGATTTGGAGATATGATCCGATTATTCTAAGTGAAAAATATACAGTACAATACCATATTAAGTATTTTGAGAAGCTTTCTCAAATTTTAAATGGAAGTTTTAATAAATGCGTTATAAGCTTTGTAGATTTTTATAAAAAGAATGCTCGTACTTTAAATGAGAGTAAGATAAATGAACCTGTAAAAGAAGAAATAAATCTTATTGCAAAAGCATTTAGTGAAATATCAAAAAAATATGATTTTGAAATCAATACTTGCGCAGAGAGCATTGATCTTTCTTCATATGGGATAAATCACGGTAAGTGTATTGATGACAAATTGATAGAACAACTTTGCGGCTGTAGGATTTCAGCAAACAAAGATAAAAATCAGCGTGATATTTGTGGTTGTATAGAGAGTATTGACATTGGTCTGTATAATACTTGTATGCATAAGTGTAAGTATTGTTATGCCAATTATAGCTTAAAAACAGTTGATGATAATTATGCAAAATACAATCCAAATTCACCATTGTTATGCAGTGAATTATTAATTGAAGATAAAATAATTGAAAGAAACGTTAAATCTTTAATAGATGATCAGTTAACAATGTGGTAATAATTTGACGCTTTCATTCTCTATCATTGCTTTTAAGAAAAATGTTTTTTCATTTATAACACAAACGCTTAAACAATTCATCTATTTCATAGTCACAACACAAGTTAGAAAGCTTGCAAATCCTTTATTTACGAGGGTTTGCAAGTTTTTTGTTTTACAATAAAAACAGCTTCCGAACAGCCGCTGACAACTGCTCGGAAGCTAATGCTTTACCTATCATATATCGCTTATCCCTGCACTATCTTTCTTCTTGCACATGATCCTATACCCCACTCTCCCGTAAATAAAACTCAGAACCCAGCCTGCCGGCATCGACAGCCATACTGCCGATACGCCTATGACCGATACTAGAGCGTAGGTAAAAATGATTCGGAACGTGAGATTTATTATGCTTCCGGATAAAAACAGCTTCAAACACCCAAGCCCCCTTAACATTCCGTTGAAGCTTGAATTTATTCCCATTATTATATAACAAAACGCAAGGTCTGTCATGTAGCCCATGCCTGTTTCTATGGCGGAAGCTGAGGAGCTTGACAAGTCCATAAAAAAGCCCAAGAATCGCCGTCTGAGAAGCATTATCACTGCAAATTCTATCACCGCTATGCCTGCGCATAACAGTACGCTCGCCTTGTAGCCCTCTCTGATACGATCTTTTTTGCCTGCCCCAAGATTTTGTGCCGTGTAGGTGGATACCGCATTTCCGCAAGCTATGAACGGCATTATGGCAAAGGAGTCTATCTTTGAAGCCGCCGTGTACCCTGCAAGCACGTCCGAGCCAAAGGGATTGACGGCAGACTGCACTATTAACATTCCCACCGACACCACTGACTGCTGTATCACCGATACTGCCGCATAGGACGACATCTCTTTTAACACTGCCCCCGAAAAGAAGCTGAACTCTGCTCTTTCATGGTCTTTTATGTATACCTTGTCAGTAAGAAGCAGAAACGATATCACTGCCGATACTCCCTGAGCAATGAAAGTCGCCCATGCCGCACCTGATACGCCCATGGAAAATCCCCCTACAAACAAAAGGTCAAGCCCTATGTTCAGCAAAGAGGACATCACAAGCAGATGAAAAGGCGTCTTTGAGTTGCCAAGAGCACTAAATACCGACGCTTGCACATTGTAAAGAAACATAAACGGCATACCTAAGGAATATATCCGCAGATAGTCTGCAGCGTCATTTATGATATTCTGCGGCGTTTTCAGAAGTCTTAAAAGCGGCATACTAAGCACCACCCCAAGAACCGCTATCAACGCTGCGACCATAAGTGAAAATATCAGCACAGTGGAAATGCCCGTCTTGACCTTTGACTTGTTCCCGGCACCGCAGTATTTCGCTATAAGCACCGATGTTCCTATGCCCGTACCAGTTGCAACGGCTATCATGACCATTGTCACTGCAAAGGAAACTCCCACCGCCGCAAGAGCTTCGTCACCATTTATCTTGCCCACTATTATGGTATCCATGGTGTTGTAAAGCTGCTGAAAAAGGTTTGCAAATATAAGAGGCTGTGCAAATCGGAATATTATTTTCTTAGGGTCGCCCTCTGTCATTATTACATTTTCTGGCTTATTCTTCAAATTCTTCACCGCCTGTGAATGTGGGTATGTATCTTTGCTGGGTTACGTCAAAAAGCCCTTTTTCCGTCATCCCCACCTCTGGGATAGTCTGACACAGCGACACTGTAAGCACCACCGTCATACGCTGTATGTTTCCCCCTGTGAGGACAAGGGCTTCTCTGAAAGCTTTCTGTGCCTTTATCTCGCCTATGATGTTTTCACCGCTTAGTATGCCTGCCACAGGAAGGGAGTAAAGCCCTGCCACCTTGCCGTCAATAGCCATAGCCGCACCGCCGCCATTCGCTTCAACAGCTTTCACAGCGCAAAGCATATCCGCAGGGTCAACGCCCGATACAACGACATTATTGCTCTCCTGAGCAAAGCTTGCGGCAACAGCTCCCCTTTTAATGCCAAGACCTTTTATAAAGCCATTGCCTATCTCACCGCTCCTGCCGAAACGCTCCACAACGAATATGGGCAGAATATCGGCTTTTGTATCACCGCATACAATGCCGTTGCTGACTTCAAGCCTGCCTTTTACAAGCCTTGTGACTATGCCACCCTCGGGCATTTCAATTGCATTTGCAGTAACATAGCCCCTCTCAAAGCCTGCTTTTATCTCAAAAGAATGGCTGTCAAGCCCTCTGGGCAATATCACAGTGTTTTTAAGCTCAGGATAGCAAGTTATGTCAAACTCATGCCTGCAAAGAAACTCGCCGTTTTCAGCCACAAGCCTGCCCTGGTGAAAGACCTTTTTCACTGTCATATTTTCAAGGCTATCCATAAGCAGAAAATTCGCCTTTTTTGAGGGAGCCACCGAGCCTATGATATCGTCAACACCATAGTGCCTTGCGACGTTGAGAGTTGCCATTTTTATTGCTGACACAGGGGAAACACCGCATTTCACTGCAATGCGCAGAGCATTATCTATACAGCCGTTTTCCTTTATATCCTCCGCAGACTTGTCATCAGTGCAGAACATTATATCGTCCGTTGGGATATGATTTTTTACTATCCCCTGGCAAAGAGTTCGGCAGTTCGGCTCTATAGTTCCCTCTCTTACCAACACCGCCATTCCGCAGGCTAGCCGCTGCTCAAGGTCGCTTATGCTTTCGCACTCATGGTCGTCACAAAGCCCGGCGCAAGCCGCCTGCTGAACGTCACGAAATCCCATTGACGGACAGTGACCGTTCACCTTTACACCTGCCATTTTTGCCGCACCGAGAAGCTTTATTATCTCCTCATTCCCCACCACAGCACCGCTTATCTCACCCACAGTTTTCGCCCTGCACTCTTTGATAACATTGGTGATATCGTCTTGCGTTTTCAGAGTAGAAAGATACTGCGAAGAAAGCTGCAAAAAGCTCTCTATGGGCATTTCCCCAAGCATTTCACATATAGCTTTTATGCCCTTAAGATCAAGAGTATTCGACATCTGCATAGGGTCAAAGAATACACAGCCCGTTCCGTGTGGCACTGCGCCCTCGCAGTATGCAAAAGGCGTGAGCTTTGAGGACTCTATGTGCATATGAGCGTCGATAAAAGAAGGCGCAAGATACATTTCTCTGCAATCAATAAACTCTGTTGCTCTAGGCTCAAAGTCAGGGCAAACTGCGGCGATAATGCCGTTTTTTATCCCCACCGAGCCGCTGTCTATTATCCGTTCTCTGTAAACGTCAACTATCATTGCGTTGTAAAAATAAATATCAAAAGGCAGCTTACCCTTAGCCGCCAGTATAAGTTCCTTTAGCTGCCGATCATTCATAAGCTGCCTCTTTCAGATACAAATATTATCAGTGTTTATATAGCGACTTGTTCAGCGCAAGATTGCAAAGCACATTGATTATACATCTTGACGCCGCAAGTGAAGTTATCTCGCTCACATCAAACGGAGGAGATACCTCCACAACGTCCATTCCACAGATACCGGGAGCTGTCACGAGCTTGAGAAGCCTTAAAAGCTCTCTCGGGAGCATACCACCAAAATCAGGTGTGCCAGTACCCGGGCAGAAAGCAGCTTCCAGAACGTCTATATCAAGGCTCACATACACTGCCTTACAGCCCTTCCATGCGATATCGAGGGCAAGCTCTGCCACCTTGTCGATACCATACTTGTCTATATCCTCCATTGAGATCGCAGTACAGCCGCTGTCACGGGTGAATTTTGACCATGACTTGCAGCAGTTTCCGCCTATGCCTATCTGCACAAGATTTTTTGCGCTGAGGTTAGGCAGGTGAGTGGAATGATACCATTCTGTGCCGTGCATTTTTTCGTCCATTTGGATAGCGTCGCAATCGCTGTGGCGATCGATATGGATAACGCCGATATTGCCGTCGATATACTTTGAAATGCCCCTGAGCGTAGGGAAAGTGGTAGAGTGGTCGCCTCCAAGAACGATAGGCGTTACTCCCTGAGAGAATATATATCCTATGCCCTTTGTTATCTGGTCGAAAGTCTTTTCGGCATTTGCAGGAAGTGTGTAGATATCTCCTGCGTCGCAAAGCTTTATGTTTTCGTATAGGTCAACGCCATAGTCAGGGTTGAAAGGGGATATCTGCGAAGAAGCGTGTCTTATGCCGGCAGGGCCAAGTCTTGTGCCTGAGCGGTTTGACGCTCCGCTGTCATATGGGATACCCACCACTGCAACGTCATATTCCGACACCTTATGGATATCCTCGCAGAAAGGACTTCTGAGAAAAGTTTCGTGGCTTGTGTATGTAGGGCCGAGATTTGTTCTTGCAAAACAGCTCATGCCCTCGCTTTTAATGCTGTCCGCAGGCTCTAATCCAAACTCAACGGCTCTCTTTGCCATTGTAGGAAATCTTGTGTTGCCAAATTCATCAAATCTTGCCGCCGTTTTCATGGCGTGCAGTTCATTTCTGTCTATCATGATCATTTCTCCCTGCTTTCTTTTATAAGCGGAAACTGAAGCTCCGCTATAGTTTCATCACTGTTGTCCGTAAGGGTTATGTCTATACGGTATATCATCACCCCGACGTTTCCAAGGGTGTAGCCATGCTCCTGTGCAAGACAGCGCATTTTCATTATAAGCTCACCGAAATAGCTGTAGCAATTCCTGTGAAAAGCGCAAACGTATTTTCCTCCTGCCACTGTTGTGAAGCTTTCCTTGTCAGCCTGATCTGCCGAGCAGAACACCATAGGGCAGACCTCGGAATCCATATCGTCAGGGTCAACTGAGTTTTTTATGGTCATTGCCACCTTATCAGTGGCAAGCACAGGTGAAGTTCCGCCTATAGCCTCCTCAAGCTTCATAAACTCTATACCGGTGAGATTTGTTCTGAACTTGTTGCTCTCCCCTTTGAGGGCATATCGTTCAGGAAGCTCCCTTATAACAGGGTCATCAAGCTTGAAATCTGTGTTGTTAAGCTCTCTGATAAATTTAAGCTTTTCTTTCAGCACACGGCTTATTTCAAGCTTATCCGCTATCTCCTGCTGTAAAAGCTCATAACGCTGTCTGAGAACACGCTCGGACTTTTCAAGGTTTCTGTCGCTGAAATAGTCCTCTATTTCTTTCAGTGATAAGTTCAGCCTGCGAAGCTCTTTTATAGTGCCAAGCTTTTCACACTGCTGTGCCGAATAAAACCTCCGCCCTGTGAGCTTGTCAACGTAGTCAGGTCTTAAAAGCCCTATCTTATCGTAATATCTAAGCCGTTCGGTAGGTATGTTTCGATACTTTGCTATCTCGGTTATGCTCAGAAGCTTTTCCCCATTCGGGACAAGCTGTCCGTTTTCGTCTGTATAAAACACAGTGTATTTCATATCATCAGCCATATCTTGTCCCCCATTCCAATTATTATGGCAGCTTATTCAAGAGCCTGCTCGTCCTCTGCCCCTGTTCTTATCTTCACAACGTTTGCAACGTCATAAACAAATATCTTTCCGTCGCCTATCTTGCCCGTATAAAGTACCTTTCTGATAGTGTCAATAAGAAGTCCAAGAGGAACAGTGCTTATAACTATCTCCACCTTTATCTTAGGCAGAAGCCTTGATTCAAGCTCAGAGCCTCTGTAAAGCTCAGTGCTTCCTTTTTGTATTCCACAGCCGCTCACCTGCGTAACTGTCATGCCTGTTATATCAAGCTTATCCAAAGCATTTTTCAGCATCTCGAACTTTGCGACGTTCATAAGAACGACCACCTTGTGCATCTTTCCGTCCGCCTTGTAGTCAGAAGCGTTAAGCTCTGAGGCTTCGTCTATAGCCCTCACCTTTGAAGGCTCGTCAGCGGCAGCGGTGATGAACTGAGCAGTGTTGAGAAGGTCCGCATAGCTGCTTGAAAGTCCATGCTCGCACTTGTCAAGACCAACTATCTCTGTGTTCTCGCTAACTCTCAGACCCATTGTTTTCTTTATCACGGTGAACACTATCACCATAATAAGCGCTGTCCATGCCGCCACTGAAAGCACGCCTGCAAGCTGTATAAGCAGATCCTTCGGGCTGCCTGAATATATAAGACCGCTTTTCTTTGCGAAAACGCCCGTCATAAGCGTTCCCCATGCTCCGCACAAACCGTGAACACTTACCGCACCCACAGGGTCGTCAGCCTTTAGCTTTGTTATAAGCTCAACACCAAACACCATTACAAAGCCTGCTGTTATGCCGATAAAGAATGCTCCTCCTGCCGAAACTGTGTCACAGCCTGCGGTTGAAGCCACAAGTCCTGCAAGTGCTCCGTTAAGGGTCATTGTCACGTCAGGCTTGCCGTAGCGCACCCATGTGATGAACATTGCAGCTATTGCGCAAGCCGCCGCAGATATGTTTGTGTTAAAGAAGATATCCCCAAGCTTTGCCGCCGCATTGTCGCCCTGAGCGGCGAGAAGCGAGCCACCGTTAAATCCGAACCAGCCTATCCACAAAATGAATATGCCCAAAGCTCCGATAGTGAGATTATGTCCCGGTATGGCTCTCGCCTTGCCGTTTTTATCAAACTTGCCTATCCTTGCTCCCACAAGCAGCGCACCTATAAGTGCGGTAGTTCCGCCAACAACGTGAACGGCAGTTCCGCCTGCGAAATCGTGGAAGCCTATACTTTTGAGCCAGCCTGCACTGTTCCATATCCAGTGACCTGTTATAGGATAAACTATTCCGCTCATAACAGCCGAATATGTAAGATAAGCCTTGAACTTTGTTCTGCCTGCCATTGCTCCTGAAACTATAGTCGTGGCAGTTGAACAAAAGACCGTTGCGAACATAAGGAACACTCGCTTAGGCAGATCTCCTGCGGCTGCAAACTTTCCTGCTGCGAACAGGCTTGGCGTTCCGATAAATCCTACTATGGAGTCGCCATACAAAAAGCTGAAGCCGATAACCCAGAAAAGAACAGAGCCTATGCAGTAATCCATAAGGTTTTTCATTATTATGTTGCCTGCATTTTTTTCTCTGGTGAAGCCTGTTTCCAGCATTGCAAAGCCTGCCTGCATAAAGAATATCAAAGCTGTGCAGAGAAGAACCCACACGGTATCCAGAGATGAATACATTATCGCACTTCCTTTTTCATATTATTTCTTATTTTGCCACATGAACGTCTGCGTAACTGAAGTTATACCAGAACATCGGGCTTGGGTCATATGTGAACTTATCGCTTACTGCGTAAACATCAGATGATGTGTAAAGTCCAAGGTAAGGGCACTCATCAGCAAATATCTTATATGCGTCAGTATAGTAACCCATTTTCTCAGCGTCGTCTGTTGTCTGAGCCGCTTTATCAAGAAGTCCGTCTGCTTCTGTGCTTGACCAAAGTGTTTCATTCGTTCCGCCCTCGCAAGCGTTAGAGCCTGCATATAATGTCTTTAACATTCCCATAGGGTCAAGGAAGTCTGACATCATGTATGTGCCGACTGCGTTGTAATATCTCTCGCCGTTATCCTTTGTCTTGTAGCCGAACATATAGCTGAAGATATCGCTGTCAGGCACTTCCACAAGATTCATTGTGATAGAGCCACTTGCGTCTACCATTGACTTGAGAAGCTCAGCCTGCTTCTGCGTCTGTGAAGTCGTATAGAAATCAAACTCAAAGCCGTCAGGATACTTTGACTTTGCAAGACATTCCTTTACCTTGTCATAATCCTGAGTATAAACATCGCTTTCGGCGATAGTTGAATCCCACTTGTCCTTATCCATATACATCATGGATTCGCTCATTGGAACAACAGCCGACTGCTTTGCATAATCGCCGCCGATAGTTGTTGTTATCTGGGAACGGTCGATACAATATGCAACAGCCTTTCTTGCCCACTCGTCATCAAACGGCTTTGAAGCTGTGTTGAATGCGATATAGTTTGAAGTTGTTCCCTCGCATGAGAGGATATTGAAGTTCTGACAACTCTGATATACAGACATAACGCTGTTTGACATACCCTCGACAAAGTCTATCTGTCCACCCTTTGCCGCAAGTGCTAATGCGCTTTCGTCCTCGATAACGTAATATTCTACCTTGTCGATATCGAGAGTATCAGGGTCGCCCCACCAGTTTTCGTTCTTTTCAAGAACTATCTCGCTTCCTGATGACCATGAAGAAAGCTTGTAAGGACCTGTGCCGACAGTCTTTCCGTCAGCAGTGCCGTACTTGTCGCCTTGCTCCTCTGTTACAGACTTCTCGACTATAGTGCAGGCTGATGTCGCAGGAACATACTGCCATGATGAGTCAGGCTGCTTAAGATGAACTGTCAGCGTCCAAGTATCGTTGTCGGCTTCAAAGCTGTCAACGTTTGCAAAAAGATAGCTCATATAATAGTTGTCTTCTGTTACTCTGTTAAGAGAATAAAGCACATCGTCCATTGTCATTTCATTGCCGTCTGAGAACTTTACTCCCTGTCTTATCTTGTATGTGTATGTAGTATCGTCAACCTGCTCCCAAGATTCTGCAAGGGCAGGCTCAACTGTTGTGCCGTCATGTGAGAAGTTAAGAAGCGTGTCATAGCAGTCATAACCTGTGAGAGTTGCTGCCACGATAGTGAAGTCGGCAGGGTCAAATGATGACGGCTCCTGAGTATAGCCTACTCTGAGAACTGTCTCTGAATTTCCTCCTGAAGAACCTGAGCCTGAACCGGAACCTGTGTTGTTGAAGCAGCCTGTCATACAGCTTGAAACTGTTATTGCCAATGCAGCAGCGGCCGCGATCTTGCGTGAGAATTTTTTCATGATAACTTTCCTTTCTTCAAAAGATTTATTACATATCCGAAGCAGTCTTGCTGCGGTCAATGCCTAGCGGGAAATGACAGGCAACGTAATGCCCGTTTCCAATGTCTTTGAGCTTTGGCGTGCGGTTGTCGCACAAGCCCTCTTTGAAATATCTGCACCTGCCTGCAAAGCGACAGCCCTCGGGGATATCCACTGCGTTCGGTATATCTCCCTCCAGCAGGATATGCTTCTTATTTTCAAGAGGATGTTCCTTTGGCTTTGCTGAAATAAGTGCCTGAGTGTAAGGGTGAGCAACGCTGTTATATACCTGCTCCACCGTACCCATTTCCATTACCGCTCCCAGATATACCACCGCTATCCTGTCGCAAACGTGACGGACAACGTTCAGATCATGGGAGATAAAAAGTATCGTCTGCCCTTTATCCTCTTTCAGGTCGAGCATAAGATTCAATATCTGCGCCTGCACAGAAACGTCAAGTGCCGAAACAGGCTCGTCTGCAAGAATGAAATCAGGCTCCAGCATAAGCGCCCTTGCTATTGCAAGCCTTTGGAGCTGACCGCCCGAAAGGTCTTTAGGATATCTTGTGAGCAAGTCCTCCGGAAGCGCTATATACTCCATAAGCTGTTTTATCCTCGCCTTGTAGACCTCAGGCTTTATCTTATGCACCTTTGCAGATTCTTCAAGGCTAAAGCGTATAGTCTTTTTCGGGTCAAAGGAAGCAAGAGGGTTTTGAAAGACCATTTGCATTCTTGAACGCAGCTCCTGCTGTTCCTTGCGGCTCACATGAGTTATGTTTTTGCCGTCAAAATATATCTCGCCTGAATCAACGTCGATAAGCTTCAGAACGCATCTTCCTATGGTTGATTTGCCCGAGCCGCTCTCGCCTATTATGCCGAATATCTCGCCTTTGTAGATATCAAAGCTAACATCATCAACGGCGTGGATATATCTTGTCTTTGCCTTTGCAAGCTTGTAATTGTCAAGGCAGAAATACTTTTTCAGATCTCTGACGCTTATAAAAGGCTGTCTGTCTTTTTCATTGCTCATTGTGATGTCACCTCCCGCCACTTGAAGCAAGCTGTGCTGTGTCCCTCAGACACATTTTCTGTAACAGGCACGCAGCTTCTGCATTTATCGTCAGCATACTTACATCTTGGTGCAAAGGCACAGCCCTTGAACTTTTCATACAGAAGCGGAGGACTGCCAGGTATGCTTTTCATTCTTTTTTCTGTGTCGCTCTCTCTTGGATTGCTTTCAAGGAGCGCCTTTGTGTATGGGTGAGCAGGGTGGTCGAAAATATCCACAACGCTTGCGGTCTCAACAGCCTTTCCTGCATACATTACAGTTACGCTGTCGCAAATCTCAGCCACAACACCAAGGTTGTGAGTGATGAATATTACCGACGTTCCGCTTTCCTGCTGGAGCTTTTTTATAAGCTTTAGTATCTGCGCCTGTATAGTAACATCAAGCGCCGTGGTAGGTTCGTCTGCAATAAGAAGCTTCGGCTCGCATATAAGAGCCATTGCTATCATTATTCTCTGTAACATTCCTCCGCTCATTTCAAACGGATACTGCTCGTATCTTTTCTCAGCAGGTGTTATGCCTATCTTTTCAAACATCTCGATGACCTTTTCTCTTGCTTCACGGCGATTTAAGTTTTTCTTCGCCCTTAGCATTTCTGCTATCTGCTCGCCTGCTTTCATGATAGGGTCAAGGGAAGTCATAGGGTCTTGGAATATCATTGCGGCTGTGCTGCCCCTGAAATCACGGAGCTGCTTTTTGCTCATTGCAAGAACATCTTTCTCGCCGCTGTCATCTCTTATGTAGATATCCCCTGCATATCTGGTGGTCTCCTCGTTATGAAGCCTTATGACCGACTTTGATGTTACGCTTTTTCCGCAGCCGCTCTCGCCTACGATACCGTGTATCTCCCCTTGCTTCACTTCAAGGTCAACGCCCTGAACGGCGTATACGATACCTCTAACTGTCATAAAGTCTACAGAAAGGTCTTTTATTTCAAGAACGTTTCCTTTTTTCATCTTTTACGCCTCCCCGTTTGCCTTAACTGCTGAAAGCTTCTTTATTCTGTGTTTCTTTTCGTATTTCTTGAATGACGGAAGCTTTCTTGATGACGGATCGAGATAGTTCTGAACACCGTCGCTGAAAAGGTTTATGGATACTGTTACAAGTATTACGCATATTGCAGGTATAAAAAGCAGTGCCGAACTATTATAAAGGTTGCCCATGCCGTCACGGAGAAGCGTTCCCCAGTCGGCATTCGGAGCCTGAACGCCAAGTCCCAGAAAGCTCAGAGTAGCCATTGATGTGATAGCTGTACCGATATCAAGTGTGAACTGCGATATCATAGGTGTGATGATGTTCGGCAGGATATGCACGAAAATTATCCTTGCGTCTGAAAAGCCCATTGATTTGCAGGCTTCAACATACACCGCCTTTTTCTCTGTCATTATCATTGATCTTGCGGTCTTTGTTGTAAGAGGGATATAAGAAATGCCTATGGCGATGATACCTGTCATCATGCCCTTTCCCATTACCGCAATAAGGATAAAGGAAAGAAGAAGTGGCGGTATTGCGCTTATAACGTCCCACACCCTCATTACGATACTGTCAAGAGGACCTCTGTAGTATCCGCAGATAAGCCCAAGAGGAACACCTATGACTACCTCTATGGCAACTATAAGAAAGGCATTCAGAATGGAAGTTCTTGCACTGCATATGAGCCTTGAAAAAATATCTCTGCCAAGTCCGTCAGTTCCGAAAATGTGTCCCTCAGAAAAGGCGGGTGCATATATGGCATTCACGTCTGTGGCAAGAGGGTCATACGGTGCGATAACGCTTGCAAAGAGCGATACGAAAACTATTACCGCAAGGAATATTCCCGTCACCGCCACAACAGGTGTGAAAAACGTTCCTGCTTTATTTTTCTTCTTCATTAAAAATCCCACCTTATTTAAGATCAACTCTCGGATCAAGAACGGTATAAAGTATGTCGATAACAAAACTCATTACAAGATAAGCTCCAAGCATGAAAAGCACAAGTATCTGAACTATTGGAAAATTGTTTTCCTCTATCGCCGATATGAGCAGACCGCCTATACCGGGAAGAGAAAAGACCTGCTCAACTATTACTGTCGAGCCTATAGAGCCTGCTATCATATATCCTGCAACTGTTATAACAGGAATAACGGCATTGTGAAAAGCGTGCTTGTAGGTTATGTTGCTTTGCTTTAATCCCTTTGCAGCTGCTGTTGCGATATAAGGGGATTGAAGCTGACTTATCATGTTGCTTCGTGTGATACGTCCAAGCATCGCAACGAACGTCAGCGCCATTATCAGGCTCGGTATCATTATACGTTGTAAGAACTCTCCGAAATTTGTATATGTTCCGATAAACGAATATCCAGGAACGTACTTTGTCATGAAAATAAGTATCAGTATGCTTACCAAAAATGACGGCGCACCTGAAAGCACAAGCATAAGTCCTGAAATTGCTGCGTCTGAGGGTCTGCCTTTTCTCAGCGCCGCTGCAACTCCCATTATAACAGCTATCACTGAGCCTATGACGGAACTCATTATCACAAGTCCGAATGTTATTGGAAGCCTTGACATTATAAGACCTTTTACGTCCTGACCGTCAACATAGTCTGTACCGAAGTCGCCTGAAAGAACTCCCTTTATCCACCTGAGATACTGTATATGCACAGGGTCGTCAAGGTGATATTTTTCTGTAAGAGCCTGCCTGAGTTCAGGAGTGGATTGATTGTTTCCTATCATTACTGTGAGAGGGTCTGCGTCTGACATTCTCAGAACAACGAACACCAGAAAGGATACCAAAAACATTATGACTATCATTGAAAGCAGCCGTTTGATTATAAATCTGAACCTCTTCACTTTACATTCCTCCTATATTTACAGCTGCACTTTGCAGGATTTTCTTGTTTAACTTTCATTTTGCTTTTTGAAAATAATTTACTTCACGAAACTTTTCTTTCGATATACCTATGATATATCCTGTAGCAACTACAACTGCAATACTAAAAATCAGTCATTTTATATTTTATATATAAACTTTTTATTAACGCAAACTGTCTTTTAAGCTTACATAAAATGTTGTATGAATAAAGAAGTTTTATATCCTGCATTTTGTTCATATTCACAAATGTAAAAAAAGAGGGGCGCTCCAAAGCAGAAGCACCCCACAAATGAAGATTTGGTAATCAGTAGAAAGCTTAGTCCTCGAACATCTTTCTTGCAGCGAAGCATATCATCTCGGCAGTGAGATCAGTGCCGTATTCGCTTACGTCGATCATAAGATGTTTGTTGTCACGGTCACCACGATTTTTGCCTGTGACGTATTTATAATAGTTGTGGCGCTGGCGGTCAACACGTTTTATGAGCTTGTCAGCCTCCGGCCATGAAAGGTCATAAGTTTCACACATATGCTTTATCCTTGCTTCCAAAGGCGCATAGAGAAAAACGTTCATGTGGTTCGGATATTCTCTGAGAACATAGTCTGCACACCTGCCGAAGAATATGGCGGATATACGCTTGTTTGCAAGATCTCTGATGATATCCACCTGCGCTTTTACAGCCTTGTCGGAATAAAACTGCGTTGATGAGCCGTAGCCAAATGACTTCAGCAGGCGGTCAGCGTTCTTGTCAAGCATTTCCTCACTGTCAAGAAACGAGTCACGGCTTATGCCTGCACGCTCTGCCGCCATATCTACAAGGTCCTTGTCATAAAACTCCACGCCAAGCTCAGCCGCCGCCTTTCTTGCGACCTCTCTTGCGTTGCAGCCGAACTCACGGCTTATGGTAATAATAAACTTTTTCATAGTCTATGCTCCTTTTTTATTTATGAGATTTTCTTTCGCGGCGGCTATCCTCCGCTCCTGTCTGGCTTTTATCTGAATTTTCGGCAAATTCCAACCGAATTTCACCGACATGAGCCTTAGGGAAAACGTCACCGCAAGGCTCGCCATGCAGGCAGGCATGAACGACATCATGCCATAGCAAAGCAGAAAAGCCGCTGCACCTGTGGCAGAAGCGCAGGCATAAATGTTGCCCACAAATATCTCAGGCTTCTTGTTAACGAAAATATCCCTGAGAACTCCGCCCCCAACGCCTGTTATAACTCCCGAAAACACAAGCAAAAAAGTGTTGTCAGACACGCCGCTCCTCATTGCCGCTGTTATACCTGTAACAGTGAAAATGCCAAGCCCTATAGTATCGAGCATGAGCATTGCAGTATCATAAAGCTTCAACGCCTTGCCCCCCAGGTCGCCTTTTACAGCCAAGGCAGCAAACACAAGCACCGATATCAAAGCCGCCGCACTCATTGCAAGGGGGTCACGAAACGCCGCCACAGGGTGACTTCCGATGACGATATCACGCATTATCCCACCGCCCACAGCCGTTGTCACTCCTATTATTATAACGCCGAAAAGGTCAAAACGCCTTTTTATCGCTGTCAGCGCACCGCTTGCCGCAAACGCTGCAGTGCCGATAAGTTCAAGTATCGTAACGATAACATCAAAACGCTCGTTCATTCAACGTCCCTGCCTGCATATTTGTGTATCTTCCGCACAGCCGTCGCCTGACTTATGCCAAGCTTCTGTGCCACAGCCACAGATGTTCTGTATTTTTCATAGGCTCTCATCACAAGTCCGCTTTCGTAAAATTCAAGCATATCCTTTAGGGAAGCATTCTGCGCAAACACCTCAGACGAACCGCCCGTTATCCTGTCAGGCAAGTCGAAAACGTCCACCTTTTTCTTCTCGGTAGTAAGAACGATACGCTCGATAGTCCTATGCACCTCGTCGATATTTTCTTTCCAATCATATCCCAACAAACAGCCCATGGCACGAGGGGTGAACTCAACGCTCCGTGAGTATTTCTTGTTTGCCGAGCCGAGATAATAGTCGATAAAGCTTTTAAGATCCTCCGCACGCTCGCCAAGAGAATACATCTGTACCTGATAAGGCTCGAACTCGCTTATAAACTCCTCCGACAGCTTGTCAGCACCTTTAAACTCCTCCACTGAATGTTCAGAAAGCCCCACAGGCACGATGCCTGCTTTTGCGCATTTTTCAAGAACTGCCCTTTGAAGTCTAGGCGACAGCCTGTCTATATGCTTTATTATCACAGCGTAAATGCCCGAAAGCGGCGATATCATCGACCCCTCTCCAAGAAGCTCCTTTTCTATGACTTCTTCCCCGACAGGTGCGCAGTCATAGGTGTAAAGCGTTCCTTTTTTGCCGTATATAGTGGAAGCAAGATAGCTTTTGCCGCTTCCTGTCGGACCATAGATGTAACACGGACAGCCTGCGTCACAGAAAACTCCTGCAAGCCGCCTTGCGTCTCTTGAACGGCTGCTTTGGGCGATATAACGCTGTCCGCCGTCACGTCCTGTCATAAGCTCTATTTCATCAAGAAGCTTTTTGTTCTGATACTGCAAAACATTGTAACGCTCCCGCAGGTCGTCAAAGCCTGTTATCTCCCAAGAGGAATAGCTTATTATCATCTCAAGCTCTCCGTCCTTGAATACCGGTATTCCCGTGACGAAAGTTTCCTCATTGTCAACGCCTTTTTGCACTGTTGTAACACGCTTGTGGCTTTCAAAAACCATTTGCGTCACGCAAGGGGAAAACATCTTCATCATTTCCTCTGAGCCTGCGAATTTACCTATTATGTCAGAGCCTTTTACGCTTCTGCCGCTGAGATAGGAGTTTGAAACAAATCTGAACACTCCGCTGCTGTCGGCAATAGTCACTCCTGGGTGGATACTTTCGAGAATGTGCCCTAGCTGCTCATAATCCATTTGTCTGCACTCCTTTCTGCGGCTTTATAGTTTACACATTAAGTATCTTTGAGAAGAACTGCTTTGCACGGTCGCTCTTAGGGTGCTTGAACACTTCCTCAGGAGTGCCGTCCTCGATAACATAGCCGCCGTCCATAAAGCAGACTCTGTTTGCCACCTCTGCCGCAAAGCCCATTTCGTGTGTGACAACTATCATTGTCATTCCTGCCTGAGCCAGGTCTTTCATAACGTTCAGAACTTCGCCAACGAACTCAGGGTCAAGGGCGGAAGTAGGCTCGTCAAAGAGTATGACCTCAGGCTCCATTGCAAGGGTCCTCGCAATAGCCACACGCTGCTGCTGACCGCCTGAAAGCTGAGTAGGATAAGCGTCTGCCTTGCCGTCCATTCCAACTCTCGCAAGAAGCTCCATGGCTTTCTTCTTTGTTTCTTCCTTGTTAGCCTTTTTAACCTGAACAGGACACTCCATGACGTTTTCAAGCACTGTTTTGTGCGGCCAAAGGTTGAACTGCTGGAACACCATTCCAACGTTTTTTCTTATGACCTTTGCAGCCTTTTCGTTAAGCTTTTTGTTGTGCTTGTCCTCGTCGATGCCCTTTAGGGAAACTCCGCCTATATCTATCTCGCCTGATGTCAGCTCCTCGAGATAGTTAAGACATCTGAGAAAAGTGCTTTTGCCAGAGCCGCTAGGGCCGATAACGCTTACCACCTCGCCCTTGTAAATATCCATATCTATTTTTCTGAGGACCTTAAGCTCCCCGTAATTCTTTGCCAGATCGTGAACCGATATAACAGGCTTTCTGCTTTCAGCCATTGTATTTTACACTCCTTTTTCGTCAGATAACAACACGGTTGTTGTGCTTTTCTATACATCTTGATGCGAACTCGATAACAAGGTTCAGCGCCCAGTAAAGAACGCCTGCACAGATATAAACTATCAGAGGGCTGAAAGTTATACCGATAGCCTCTTTTGTCATCATTGTCATTTCTGCAACTGTGATGATAGAAAGGATAGATGAGTCCTTAACAGTCTGAACAAACTGTCCTGTCAGTGACGGAACGATTATTTTCAAAGTCTGCGGGAAAATTATTCTCACCATTGTTTTAAATCTTGACATTCCCATTGCATATGAAGCTTCAAACTGTCCCTTTGGGATAGCGCTGACGCCGCTTTCAAGGATAACTGCGGTATAAGCCGCTGTGTACATTCCAAGAATTATAACGCCTGTTGAGAACGCTGAAACGTTCAGACCAAGAGCAGGGAGTCCGTAATATGCGAGATATACCTGCACCATAAAAGGGGTGCATCTGAATATCTTTATAAACGCCCTTGCGATAAGCTCAACAGCCTTGTTTTTTGAAAGGCACATATAGCCTACCGCCGAGCCTAACACCATTGCAATAAGGATAGACAGCACCGATATTGCCGCCGTTGTTCCAAGACCCTGCAAAAGCAGCGGAAGCGCTATTTCTGCAACGTGCATAAATTCGTCCATATTATTGCGCCTCCTTATCTTCTTTCAAGTCTTTTCTTCTGAAGCTTTACAAGTTCTTCAAGTCCTGCGCAGATAACAAAATACATAACTGCGATAGCAATATAGAAAGGCAGGTTTATGTATGTCTGCGTAACAAGACGCTGAGCCGTTCTTGTAAGCTCTACGATTGCCAATACAGAAAGCATTGGCGACACCTTTATAACGTTTATGAACTCGCTTGTTAGCTGCGGCAAAGCTACCTTGAATACCTGCGGGAAAACTATCCTCATTAGTATCTTTGGCTCGCTCATGCCCAAGGCTCTAGCCGCCTCCGTCTGACCCTTTGGCACAGCCGTAAGCCCGCCACGGATTATTTCTGCAATAAATCCGCCGCTGTTAAGGCTAAGAGCGATTATGCCTGACGCCAGGTTTGAAAGGTTCAGACCCATCACTGCAAGCGCCTGATATATAATGTATATCTGCACCAGCACAGGCGTGCCACGGACAAAGCTTATATAAACTGCGACTATCTTTTTCAGTATCCTTGAAGGAAGCGAGTCGCCGCCCATTCTCATCACCGAAAGCAGCATACCAACGCAAAGCGCTATAAGTATCGCTGCAACGGATACGAATACTGTATAGCCAAGACCTTTCAGCAGCAGGTCTTTATAATGCCATACTATGTTGAAATTCTCCATTGATATATAATGCTCCGCCGTTTGCGACGGAGCATTTCCTCCTTTCAAAGGTGCTTTTTACTCGGCAGGGATATAATCGCTCTCAGGCAGGTCAACGGCTTCACCAAACCATTTCTTCTGGAGCTCTGCAAGAGTTCCGTCCTCTTTGAACTTGTGTATCTCAGAGTTGATATAGTCAGAAAGCTCTGTGTCTTCCTTACGAACAGCCCATGATACCCAAGTGTCTGTACCGACCATTTCAGCCTTGCCTGAATCGTCAGCCACTATCTCATAATCGTCAGGATTCTTCATTACAACTGCAGCGCAGCTTGCATAGTTCTGAGCAACAAGGTCTATCTTGCCGTTCTTAAGCTCTGCAAAAGCCTCAGGGAATGAGTCGTATTTGAGCAGTTCAGCATAGCCGTCCTTGCCCTCTGACTTTAGCTTCTCGTTGAATTTCTTTGTATCGTCCTCATTGTAGCAAGAAGTCTGTGTGCCGACCTTTTTGCCTGACATATCTTCGATAGACTTGATGCTGTCATCGCCCTTTCTCTTTACGAAAACTGTAGTTCCGTTCTGGATAGGATAAGTCATCGTGTACTTGCCTGCACGTTCAGCAGTTACGCCGAGTGTTGCTCCAACAACGTCATATTTCTTTGCTTCAAGTCCTGCAAGTATCCCTTGGAACGGCAGGTCGATATAATCAAGCTCTACCCCCAGATCGTCGCAGATCTTAGCGAACAGATCTGCGTTGTAGCCTATGATCTTATCGCCGTCCATGTATTCAAAAGGCTCATAAGCGGCTTCTGTCGCAACTGTGAGCTTACCGTTTTTCTTGATCTGGTCCAGTGTGAGCGGACCTGTGTTCTTGCTGCTTCCGCAGGCTGTAAGACATCCTGCCGCAAGTACTGAAGCCACTGCCACTGCACAAACTTTTCTTAACATTCCAAATCTTCTTCCGCTTTTCATAACTGATTCCAACCTTTCACTTACTTTTCTAAATAATTCGGAGCGCTGACAAGCCGGACACCCTAGTGCCGCCGTCAACGCTCCGTTGCGTTTTATATTATATTTATTGGAAGGTGAATTATTTTTCTATCTTTATTTTCTCTTGCCGATCTTCTTCTGATAAGCAAGGATAGACATGAACTCAAAAATGATATTTGCGCCCATATAAGCTGTTATCTCTGAGTGGTCATATGGAGGAGCAACTTCTACTACATCAAAGCCTGTGAAGTTCAGATCTTTCAGCGCTCTTATATATTGAAGTGTTTCAAATGAAGTAAATCCGCCCACCTCAGGAGTACCTGTACCTGGTGCATAAGCCGGGTCAACAAAGTCAATATCGAATGTAAGGAACACCTTATTGTCGCCCACCTTTTCCTTTATGACCTTGAGAAGATCTTCAGGAGAATATGTGTGGAGCTTGTCCCCTGGGATAACCGTGAAGCCAAGGTCTGCGGCGATCTTGAAATCGTCAGGATCGTAAAGAGAACCTCTCATGCCGATCTGAACTGACTTCTCAGGATCAATAAGACCCTCCTCCATTGCTCTTCTGAATGGTGTGCCGTGATTGTATTTCTGACCGAAAACCGTATCGCACAGGTCAAGGTGTGAATCGAAATGCACAAGGCTTACCTTTCCATGCTTCTTTGCGATAGCTCTAAGTTCGCCAAGGGTGATAGCGTGGTCGCCGCCAATACTTATTGGAACTGCACCGCATTCAAGAACACCGTCCAAGGTCTGCTCGATAGCTGCATATGTTTCGTGGATATAATCAGGGATCACAGGAACGTCGCCAAGGTCTGCGCCCTTGAGTGAATCCATAATGTTGACGCCCATTGCAACATTGTTAGGCTTTATCATTGCCGAGATGTTTCTTACACCGTTAGGACCAAATCTTGCGCCTGCTCTGAAAGAAGCGGCGGTATCGAACGGTATACCAACGATAGCGAAATCCAATCCCTCTGCTGAGGTCGCGTGAGGAAGCCTCATGAAATTACCCATATTACAAAAACGAGGAGAGCCTGAGGCACTCGGTGGCTGACAATTGTTGTTGATCATTTGAGGTCACTTTCCTTTCAAAATCACTGAGAAACATATCCGCATGACCGTTCAAGTCATTTCTGAATTGCTCTATGTGCAGAATTATATCACCATTCCTGCAAGTTGTCAAGAGCTATTTTTCAATTTTTCTGAAAATTATTCACTTTGGAATAATCTTTGTTATCACTTATACAGCGTATTTACGCCATTTCACCCATATCAAAGTCGAAACTATTCATTTTTGAATAGTTTCTTTGTGCAAATTTACAAAGGGCAATAATGCAATATTCAGATGTCAGACTTTCATTTTGTTCACATCTATTTTTTATTCAAAGCTGAATAAAATAAGAATTTTTCATTAACACTATTGCCAAATAAAAAGCTCTGTGCTATACTGATAATCAAAGCAATGACGCTCTTATAACCGATACGGCAATGCCTGTCGGTTTATAAGGGCGTTGTTTTTTTATTATTACTAGGTCAAACTCAGAAAACAATTTTGAAAGGAAGTTTTATTATGGCTTGTTTTTTAGTACCAGCAACAGAAGCGATCGTTACAACTATTGTGGCAAAGGCAGTAAAGTCTCACGAGGCAAAGACAGAGGAGCAGACAAAGGTCAAAACTCTTTCAGAGGACAAGCTTCCTCTTTCTAAAAAGATAACAAGGCTCTCAGGCTTTCTGTGGGGCGGCTCAGGACTTTTGGCATTTGAACATCTGTGGCATGGCGAGATATCTCCGTTCTTCCCATTCCTGACAGCGGCTAACGACCCTTCGGAAATGGCAGTAGCATTCCACGAAATGGCGACTGTCGGAACATCAATGGCTGTTCTTGTGACAGCGGTATGGGCTGTACTGACTGTGGTGTCTGACAAGATACTGAAACGTAAGCCAAAAGAGACTGCAAAGCTGGGAGGTGATGCCGTATGACACTTCTTATCACACTCATAGCAGCCGTTATCGTTACTATAGTATGGTACACATCACCAAAAGCCAGAAAGCTTAAAGTGGGGCTGATGTGCTATATGTACTGGGGCGCATCTATAATGTGGCTCGTGGACGCACTTTTTGAATACAAAGAGCAGGGCGCAGGATATTTCACCCCTGCCACCGCAGACATGATAAACGACAGCTTTTTAGGGATCTGCGTTGTTGCACTCGGCACCGTCGTATGGCTCGGCACTATGCTCATAAGCGACCCTGAGGGAGTAGTAAGAAAAGTCCTTACAGAGAAAAAGCAGTAGATACGCTATACTATATAAATAGGAGGAATAATAATGCGACTTGTTCCAAGAGAGCAGGATAAGCTTATGCTCCATTATGCGGGCATGCTTGCCCGTGACCGAAAGGCACAGGGATTAAAGCTCAACTACCCTGAAGCTGTGGCATACATAAGCATGGAAGTAATGGAAAAAGCAAGAGCAGGAGCGTCAGCCGCTGAGCTTATGCAATACGGCACAAAGCTTCTTACCGCTGATGACGTCATGGACGGCGTTCCTGAAATGATACACGAAATACAAATAGAATCCACAATGCCCGACGGCACAAAGCTTGTGACAGTACACAACCCTATCAAGGGTGCAAGCAAGCTTCACCCAGGGGAATTTATCGTTGAGGAAGGCACTGTCAAGCTCAACGAGGGAACAGAAAGCATTGAGCTTACAGTTTCAAACACAGGGGACAGACCTATCCAGACAGGCTCCCACTTCCACTTTTTTGAGGTAAACAAGGCTTTGGAGTTTGACCGCAAGGCGGCTTATGGTATGCGGCTTGATATCCCCGCAGGCACAGCGGTAAGATTTGAGCCGGGAGAGAAAAAGACCGTCCGTCTTATACCTATCGGCGGCGACCGCATAGGCTATGGTCTGAATGGTCTTGTAAACGGAAAAATGGACGACGAAAACATCAAGCAGGCAGCCTTTGAAAAGGCTAAAAAGCTTGGCTTCAAGGGGGTGTAGGAAATGATCGAGATATCGAGAAAAGCTTACTGCGATATGTATGGTCCGACAGTTGGCGACAGGGTGCGCTTGGGCGACACTTCTCTTATTGCAGAAGTGGAAAAAGATTTGACAGTTCATGGCGATGAAGCAAAGTTCGGTGGAGGAAAATCTCTCCGTGACGGCATGGGGCAATCCTGCAAAGCCACTGACAAGGAGTGCCTTGACACTGTTATCACAAACGCTCTTATCATCGACAGCACAGGCATTATAAAGGCTGATGTTGGCATAAAGGACGGCAGAATAGCAGGAATAGGCAAAGCAGGCAACCCCGACATCATGAATGGCGTTGACAAAAACATGATAATAGGCGCTTCCACGGAAGCTATCGCAGGCGAGGGACTTATCCTCACCGCTGGCGGACTTGACACGCACATTCATTTTATCTCTCCAACTCAGGTGAGAACAGCCCTTTACAGCGGAATCACCACCATGATAGGCGGTGGTACAGGTCCTGCCGACGGCACCAATGCCACCACCTGTACACCCGGCGAGTTCAATATCCACAGAATGTTGGAAGCCTCCGAAGACCTGCCAATGAATTTCGGCTATCTCTGCAAGGGAAATTCAAGCGATATCACAACTCTTGAGGAGCAGATAAAGGCAGGCTGTATAGGCTTGAAGATACACGAGGACTGGGGTTCTACCCCTGACGTTATCGACCACGCACTTACTGTTGCGGATATGTATGACGTTCAGGCGGCTATCCACACCGACACTCTTAACGAGGGCGGATTTGTTGAAGATACCGTCAATGCTTTCAAGGGCAGGACTATCCACACTTATCACACAGAGGGCGCAGGCGGCGGACACGCTCCTGACATTATCAGAGCAGCAGCGTTCCCGAATGTTCTCCCTTCCTCAACGAACCCTACAATGCCTTACACCGCAAACACTCTTGACGAACATCTGGATATGCTCATGGTGTGTCATCACCTTGACAAGAACGTACCGGAGGACATTGCTTTTGCGGATTCAAGGATACGTCCTGAAACTATTGCCGCAGAGGACGTTTTGCACGATATGGGAATATTCTCAATGATGAGTTCCGACTCTCAGGCAATGGGACGTGTAGGCGAAGTTATCACACGAACATGGCAGACCGCTGACAAAATGAAGAAACAGCGTGGCGCACTCCCTGAGGACAGCCAGCGAAACGACAATTTCAGAATAAAACGCTACATTTCAAAATACACTATCAACCCTGCTATAACCCACGGCGTATCAGAATATGTAGGCTCAGTGGAAGTTGGCAAGGTGGCAGACCTTGTTCTTTGGAATCCTGCATTTTTCGGTGCAAAGCCTGACATGATAATAAAGGGCGGATTTATTTTCGCATCAAAAATGGGCGACGCAAACGCTTCTATCCCTACCCCTCAGCCTGTGTGTTACACAGAAATGTTCGGTGGTCACGGGCTTGCCCTTTCAAGCACCTGTATCACGTTCGTATCAAAATACGCCTACGAGGACGGCATAAAAGAAAAGCTTGGTCTTAAAAGGCAGGTGCTTCCTGTGAAGAACTGCCGAAACATCTCAAAGGCTGATATGGTATACAACAACGTCTGCGGTGATATAAGAGTAGACCCTGAGACTTACACCGTTACAGTTGACGGCGAAGTTATTACCTGCGAGCCTTTTGACGAGCTTGCACTGGCACAGCGTTACTTTATGTTCTAAAGCGAGGAAACAAAAATGATAGCAGAAAAAATATTAGGCAATCTCTCTGAAAGCACCCCCTCTGTAGAAGTAGACACAGTTGAGCTTGATTGGTTTGAAGCCGAGAAAAAGCGCATAAGAAAAACCACCGCAGGAGGACGTGACATAGGCATTGCCATTGACGAAAGCCTAAAGGACGGGGATATCATCTATCTTGACTATAAGCTTTGCGTAGCAGTGAAGCTCACAAGCTGTCCCCTTATCAAGATAAACGTTCACACTATGCAGGAAATGGGCAGGCTTTGCTTTGAGATAGGCAACAGGCATTTGTCACTTAAAATATCTGACGACAACGTGCTTATCCCACATGACGAGCCTACAGAAAAGCACCTGAAAAACCTCGGCTTTGAGTGCGAGAACATCATAGGCAGATTTGACGATTTTATCGTCTGCAAAGCTCACGGACACTCACACAGCCACTCCCACGAGCATGGAGAACATCATCACCACGAACATTCACACTAAACGGAGCTGATAAAAAATGACCGATACCGCAGGACTTATGCACATTCTGCAAATATGCGACAGCCTTTTCCCAGTGGGTGCGTTCACGCTTTCAAACGGGCTTGAAACCTACGTTCAGCATGATATCATCACTTCCCCAAAAGGGCTTGAAGAATATCTCCATTCTTACATCTCAGTGCTGCCCTACAATGAGCTTGGTGCGGCGGCAGCGGCATACAATGCTGACGAAAAGGAGCTTTGCCGTCTTGATGAGATATACTCTGCGGTGAAAACACCATTTGAGATACGAAGCGGCTCAGAAAAGGTCACAAGGCGTTTTTTCAAAATATTCAACAATGGTCGGGAAAGCTTCACAGGGCTTTATAAAAGCCTGACGGAGCAGGGCATATGCAAGGGTCATCAGTGCATCGCCTATGGGCTTTATATGCGTGACAATGGCATCGAGCTTTCAGAGGGGCTTGCGGTATACGGCTATTCCATATGCTCCGCCATAGTCACAAACTGCGTGAAGCTTGTACCTCTTAGTCAGCTTGCAGGGCAGAAAATTCTCGGAGAGAGCTTTGAACTTATATCCTCCGCTTCAGAAGAAGCCCTTTTCACTGATATAAACGATATCGGCATAAGCGGTGCAGGCTTTGACCTGCGTGCAATGCAGCACGAACGGCTGTATTCAAGACAGTATATGTCATAAGCTATGATTTATATAATATAATAAGGAGTACCAAAAATGAGCTATGTAAAAATAGGCGTAGGCGGACCTGTGGGATCGGGAAAAACCGCACTTATCGAACGCCTTACAAGAGAAATGTCAAAAGAATATTCCATATGCGTTGTAACAAACGATATCTACACCAAAGAGGACGCAGAATTTCTTACAAAAAACTCATGCCTGCCTGCTGACAGGATAGTTGGCGTTGAAACAGGCGGCTGTCCTCACACTGCCATAAGAGAAGACTGCTCAATGAACCTGGAAGCCGTTGACGAAATGGTGAAAAAGCACCCTGACACGCAGATCGTTTTCATTGAAAGCGGCGGCGACAATCTTTCCGCCACATTCTCCCCTGACCTTGCAGACGCTTCTATCTATGTTATCGACGTTGCACAGGGTGAAAAGATACCAAGAAAAGGCGGCCCTGGCGTGACACGTTCCGACCTGCTTGTTATCAACAAGACAGACCTTGCGCCACTTGTTGGAGCTTCCCTTGAAGTAATGGCTTCCGACTCAAAGCGCATGAGGGGCGACAGACCGTTTCTTTTCACAAATCTCATGAGCCGTGAGGGCGTTTCTCAGGTCATAGACTGGATAAAAAAATCAGTGCTTTTTGAGGATTTGAAATGAACGGCAGACTAAGCCTGTCAACAGCCTTTGACGGACAAAAAACCGTTACTGAGGACTTATATTTTGCTCCCCCTTTCAAGGTGTATTCACCATTTTATGACCATAAAGGCTGGGCGAAATATATCTCAATGTGCGGCTCAGCAGGAGTATTGGCAGGTGACGAAAACGAGATAAAGCTTTTTGTGGGGGAAAACTGCAAGGTCATTTTCACAGATCAGGGCTATCAAAAGCTTTTCAACACAAACGGCGGCGTATCAAAACAGAGCATAAAGCTTGTTGTGCGCAAAAACGCAAGGCTTTGCTATATGCCCCACCCTATTATGACCTTCACAGGCTGTGAGCATATCTCCATGGGCAAGGTGAACATCACAGAAAGCTCTGAGCTTATTTTCTCTGAGATATACTGCTGTGGCAGAACTGCAATGGGTGAGGAGTTCGGCTTGAAGCGCTTTCGCTCACGCACCGAGATAGCAATTGACGGCAGGGCGGATTTTATCGACAACACTCTTATCGACCCCGCCGCACTGCCCATACGGCAAAAAGGCTTTTTCGAGAGCTTCACCCACACGGGATTTATGTATATCTACACCCCTGACAAGACAATGCTGGAAAGCATTTACCAAGCCGACTACACAGGCGACCCTGACAGCGCACAGCTTTGCGCCACTCACACGGAACATGGCATAGCCATAAGAGCCTTGGGACGTTCGGGAGAAGAGATCTTTGACGCTTTTCAGAACATTGCAGAAAAAATTTGCACATAAAAAGCAGCGGATAAAATATTGTTAAACTTTTCATAAATGATAAACAAAACCAGTGAAAGCCTGCTGTAGGCTTACACTGGTTTTATTATTTCTCACATCTCACAAGAGCCACGATCTCCCCCTTGTCAACCAAAACAAAATATGCTATAATATAAGTGTAAAAGATAAGAGGCGCACCCGTGGCGGCTCTATCGTGGCGCGCTATTTTTTGCGGGTATTCGCGTCAATATTCAATCCATACGTATGGACAGCATCGCGAGTTGTCCATATATATGGATAAAGGAGAGGTGATAAATGGCAAAGAAAGTTGTTTACGAGGGGTACGGTAACGACGTATTTACAGGGCTGGGTATTTACAACGCAACACCGTATGAAATGAGCAAAGAAAAGCTCGTTTCTCAGTTTATGTCTACAATGCTTACCCGTACACAAGCAATGTTTAAACACGATGGATTGCCTGATACAATTCCAAAAAGAATTTTAGAAGGTCAAATTCAACGTGGATATACTATAGTAATCGAGGTGAAGAAAGGTGAAAGCGGTGCTGCAAGCGGCGTGGAAAGTGGGCTTTATCAGACTTGGGGTGCTCTTGGTGGTGCTTTGGATTATAATTACATGCCTAAAACTGTTATTGTTTCTAACCCGTATCTTATCCAAAAAGAATACACGGTTGGAAAAGATTGTGTTGTTATTCCTAACGATAGCAGGTATATGGGTTTGTATGAAATATGCAGGTATTACTCCACCCTCTTGGCTGAAAACGTTATTTCAAAAAATATACTTACGATAAATTCTCGTGCAATGAATATTTTTAAAGTCGGCGATGAAAAGCAAAAGCAAGACGTCGTGGACTTTATAAAATCATTGAAGAACGGGGATATATCTGCTATTGTAAATAAAGGTGGTATTTATAAAGTTATAGATACAATTCCTTTTGGTGATACTCATTCTCATCAACCCTTAACTGATTTAATCGAAGATCAGCAATATATTAAGGCATCACTTTTTAATGAGTTAGGCTTACAGGCTAACTATAATATGAAACGTGAAAGCATTAACTCTAATGAAGCGCAGTTAAATGAAAGTGCTCTTCGTCCTTTTGTTGACGATATGCTCGAACAACGTCAAATCGGTGATGATAAAGTAAATAAAATGTTCGGTGTACACTGGAGTACTGAATTTAATAGTTCTTGGAAGACTCAAGAACAAGCCGAACAATTATCGATAGAGCTTGAAAAAGCGTCCATACATATGGATAAAAATTCCGAAGAAGATAATGGGGGTAAAGATAATGATAGTGGAAATAACGAGGATAAGTGATTTATATCCTACACCGTTTACTCAAAATGTCTTTACTGATATGAAAACTGATACGGAATTAAACGAAATATTAAGTGTGATTCTTAAAAATGATGATGAGTGGACTTCAGCGGGAATTGAATATATTTATAACAAATCTTACAGTAAACGTTTATCACCTATGCTTGTAGCATTATTAAGCGGATATATTATTGACAATGATTATAAGTATGTATATGATAATAATACTAAAATAACTTGGGGTGAATTCGTTGAAAGGTTTAATCGTAAAACATTAAACGATGTCATTCGGGTTCGCTACAGAGTTAAATGGAAACAATTGATTAAAGCTTTGGAGCAAATTCAACAAGAATATGATATTTTATCACCGTTTCATACTGAATTAGATGATAATATAACACAAGATTTCTTGGGGAGTGATACTACAAATTCGACGGATAACCATTCCACTACCGAAGATAATAGTGTATTTCCCTTTAATGTAAATTTTGAAAAGGACGAAAATGGTAATGATATTCAACAAAAACCAGTTCCTACTTCTACTAATAGTGAAAGCCTTAACTATACTGATAAAAGTAATTATGAGCGTAATGGCGCTCATACAAGAAAGGCGACACGGAAAGGGAATATAGGGAATATGACAAATCAACAGCTTATCGAAGAGGAAATAAATCTTCGAAAGAACCAAATCATTGACATCATTTTTGATGATTTGGACAGCATTTTGACAAGAAATTTTTATTAAAGGAGTGATAGGTATGGAAAAATTAAAAACCTACATCTACGTAATCTGTATGTGCCTGTCGATTCTTTACGCAATCTTCGTTACGGTTCGAATGATTGTGAAAAAGAAGAAAGCAGGTGCAACCCCCGACATTGTTGAAGTTATCGACAGTGTGATGTCTAATATGCAGAAAGCTGAAGAGCTCTACAATAACTTTACCGCATATGGGACGAAATTTTCCGCAAACAAGTTGGAAGATGTTTTAACTAAAGTCCAGAACTTCTGCTTGACTCGCGGAATCACTTACGACGAGGATACCGTACGCAATATTGTAGAGAAACTTATTAAGTTCTCGAAAACTGTAAACGCAAAAAAATAACAGTCCATACATATGGACAAAAGGAGCAATTAAATGGACGTAAAACAAGTATTTGAAATTACAAACGCAATGGCAAAAGAGTTTCTCGGTGAAACGGCAGTTGTTGCTGAAGACCTCAGCAACGTGGTGGACATCGGTTCGAAGATTTTCGAAACGACCGACGTAGACAACTACGTAAAAAAGCTGATTGACAAAGTAGGTCGTGTTATCTTTGTCAATCGTCAGTACACCCCTATTCTTCCCTCGGTTGAAAAGAGCGGTTGGGAGTTCGGCTCAATTTTGCAGAAAGTTGACTGCGATATGTTCGAAGCGCAGGAAAACCCCGAATGGGAGCTTTACAAGTACGCTAAAAATAGTGGCGACGCGAAAGCAGGTAAACCGGTTGACCAAGATTTGTTCACACCGCCTACTGGAGTTCGCAGTAAATTCTTCAACGACGCGACGACGTACGAAGTTCCTTTCTCGATTACCGAGGAACAGGTCAAGGAAAGTTTCAATTCGGCAGAACAGCTTAACGGGTTCTTCTCGATGATTCAGACGAAGATTAAAAATTCGCTTGTTCTTCGCGGAGCAGGACTGACTCGTGCGGTTATTAATAATATGATTGCCGCCACCGTTTATCGTGAATTTTCCGATAAGTATTCCGAGACGACCAAAAAGTATACTTTCGACGAAACTTCGGGTGTTCGGGCGGTCAATCTTCTTGCCTTGTACCGCGACAAAGGAAACGACCCCGACAAGAAGCTTACTCCAGAAACTTGCCTTAGCAACCTCGATTTCTTGAAGTTTGCTTGCTACCAAATGAAACTTCGTTTGGGGCGTGTACGCGACATTTCCACCCTTTTCAATATCGGGCAGAAAGAACGTTTCACACCTCCCGAAATGCAGCATTTCATACTTCTTGAAGAGTTCGCCGAGGCAGCAAAGATTTATCTTCAGTCCGATACCTTTCACAACGAACTTGTGGCTATGCCGAAATATGAGTCAATCAATTTCTGGCAAGGTACGGGGGAAGATTACGGATTATCTTCCACGGGTACGGTACACGTATCTTCGAAAGTGTTTGCAAAGGACGACGACATTGCGACGGCAGCTCCGAAAATCGTCGAAACCGAAGTTACAGGCGTTCTCGGCGTGTTCTTCGATAACGACGCCCTCGGTATTAACAACTACAAGTCCAAAGTTACGAATCATTACAATGGACACGGTGATTTCCGTAATTACTGGTACAAACAGTTTGCGCGGTATTTCAACGACTACGACGAAAATGCGATTGTGTTCTTCGTGGCTTAAGACGGCAGGGAGCTACGAAAGTAGCTCCCTTATTTAGTCCATATGTATGGACAAAGGAGTTAAAATGAGTACTATTAAAGAAACAACGTTACACCCTGATAACGACCCTAACGTTGATTTATATCCAAGAACGCTTGCTACATTAGTTGAAGGACTTGATGCCGCAATAACAACAAAAGCTCCAAGACCTGTTGCGTGTAAAATTGTGCTACCTCAAGGGGCAACTAAGGGAACTCTTACAGAAGAGCAGTTAACAATTTTATCAGCAAGTCCACAAAATTATATTGAAATGGTTAATGATAAAGAATTATATTATCTTAATGACCCTGGGCACGAGAGCGGATTTTATACCTACTCTCACGTAGGTATTGAGAACAGTAAGGCAACAATCAAGACGCTTACAATTACAGTAAGTGCAAAGAGCTTTGTGATTGTTACAACTGTTGTTCCTACTGAGGTAGGTGGTGGGAAGTTGTATTTACATGTTTATAGCAAAGGCATTGAAAACTCGGGCGACCCGAAAAATACGATTGGTTCGGTTGATATTGTGTTTTATTCTTCTTCATCTACTAAATTAACGGGAAGTGAATATTATAACACAATATATAATAATAACCGTATAGCAAGAGTTAACTGCATAATTAGTGGCGCATATTCTAATTATATCGTGGAACAAACCATGTATATGAGTTTGGACGAAAGTAAAGGTGATTATAGTATTCAAGTAAGTACGATATTTAACCCTGCAAATACTACGTTAGAGTTGACTACACCAACTTTATATTATAAAGATTTTACATCTAATATCATCGAAGTATAAAGGAGCAGAACAATGGAAAGATTTTATTACAAAAAGAAAGATACCAAAGATTTTCTCAATCTTAAATCGCCTCTTTTCGATGAGAATTATATTCAAATCACGAAAGAAGAGTTTGAAGAACTGACAAAGCCAAAGGTATATGTACCTACGGCAGAAGAGAAAGCGGCACAAGAGAAAGCAAGTAAAAATGCCGAATATAAAAAGTATCTTGAAGATACCGATTATGTTGTTCTCAAGATTGCCGAGGCAATGGCAGAGGGGAATGAAAGCCTTAAGCAAGAATTAATGCTTCAATATGCAGGAATTCTTGCTATTCGAAAAGCGTACAGGCAGGAATTGAATAAATGACACCTGTAGAGATTAAGCTCTATCAAACCGCAAGCGAGCCTACGATGGTTGAAAAGACCTTAGTAGAAAAGGCAACGGTTACAGGATTCTTCAAGCAGGTGCAGGATATTACTGCACCTGTTATTGATTTAGCCTTTAATGATAGAGATACATTCAATTTGTATTTTAATTCAAATTATGCGTATATTGCTTTGTTTAATCGTTATTTTTTCATTTCTCGAAAGGAAGTGGGTATGAATAATATTCTGTCCATATATATGGACGAAGATGTACTTATGAGCTTTAAGAATGAAATTTATGAATTAACTCCATTTGTATTAAGACAAGAACAAGAATTCAATAATGACTTATTTGATAATGCACTTATCCCCTCATTGAAACCTTATTATGAGGAAAAAGAATTAACTATTTCATATCCTAAAATAATAGGAAATTCAGCAGCTCGTACTATTGAATACAATTCAGAAGATATAGTTACTTTTTGTCAGATTGAAAGTGGTAATACTTCTTGCGTAGCTGTTAAAGTTTTTTCTAACGCTAATACAGGTGATAAATATGAAAGTAAGTGGGTGCAGAATGGTGGTTCATATATAAACAGAACATATTTTGAAAATATTGATATGGCTGCCTCAATAGTTGATTATATGGCAGGAAGTGATGTTTGGAAAGTTTTAGCGTCTATGTTTGTTTCTATTGATAGAGCTATAAATTTTGTTAAAATACTTCCATTTGATGCCTATAAAGCAGGGTTAGGGCTTATAGCTACAAGCAGCATTTCTATTGTAGGAGCCCCCGATAAGACTATAACCAGTACCGAAAGTTATATGGATACTCAAAATGCTTTTTTGGTTCTTCCCATAGAACCTATTGAAAATTTAACTATAAGACCTACTAAATCTTATTTTGATTATGAATACTCATTAAAACTTGCTTTGCCGTTTATAGGTAGTATTGAAATTCCTTTTATTCAACTTATAAATTTATATCCTTTTAGTACAAAAATTACTTTGTTTCCTTATATAATAATAAATACAAGTAATTTACAAGGCAAAATATATATATTAAGACAAAAATTGAATTGTCAATATATTTTACAGAACGCTGTTTATGAATATCAAGGAATAGTTGATATTATTCCAGAAAATATTATATTTGAGAGTGATTTATTCTCTGTCGGTATAAGTATGCCGTTAGGCTCTACTAATTCGGCACAGTTCCAAATAGCCGCCGCTGTAAAAGGTGTAAAAGCAGTCGGTGGGGTTGTTAAGGCTTTATCTAAAATTTTAGCATAGTGAGGTTATTATGAATAACGAAGATAAAAAATACAATATACCCGAAGATAGAAGTGCTGTTGGTTTAATAGCAGAGAGTGCTTGGAAAGAAAGTAGACCTACTGAATTATTAGGGAATATAGGAGCTTCATCTAAAATTAACTCAGCAGATATTGATGGTATGCAACCATTCCTTACAAGTCAAGTATTTATGACTGTAATAGGAAAGATTAGCCCCTCAACTGGATATGCTGAAACATTAGGCAAACCTTGTAATAAATCATTTAAATTATCTGATTTAAAAGGCAAAGGATTTACTTTGTGCGGAGCCGTTCATATGACAGGTTTCACAAATGCAACTTCTGAAGAAATTGCTGAAATTGAAAGCTTATTACTGAGTGGTGTAATTCTATAATCTATCCATATATATGGACAAAATAAAACCCTGAGATTTCTCTCAGGGTTTTTTATTACATTGCAGTATCGGTTCTGCACCATTCCAAATAATTTCTTACAACTTCACCTACTTCATTATCTTGATAAAATACTTTATCATTTGCGAAAAACCACCATATGTATTTTTCTACATCGTCGTGTGGTTTATTTATCTTTCGCTTAAAATTAGGCTGAGGTTTATATTCTTGAGTATAAACTATATCGTATTCCTCATCTTTAATAGGCGTAGTTTTTCTATGAATATAAGTAAATATTCTATTATTTTTAATAACTATATCACATTGAAGATAAATATCAGAAAAAATAATGAAATAAGAAAAGTCAACATCTTCTCGAACATTGTATTCTTCGGGAATATGAGGATAAATCTCAAGTTCCCAAGTACCCCCTGTAATCATTTGGAGCTTCGGATTATCAAAAGCGAAGTATTTAGAGCTTTGTTTACCTGCACCTTTATTTGCACAATATTCGATAGCTAACGTAGTTTCACTATTTGCATATTGACAAATTTCAATAGTTCCTTGCTCCATTTTTCTTATATGGTCTTTAATACCAAACTCAACGAAATATGGACAGAACATATTGATTGTATTACCCGACATAAATATATTTACGTTACCTCTATCACGAACAATAGTCGAAATGGTATTCATAAATAATACAAATTCGTCGGGAAGATACGCATTTCTTGCAATAAATTCGTCAAAGAATATATTACCTATTAAAGGATAAGAAGTAGATTTATCGTGCTCACCTGCATTTAATGAAAACCCATAACAAAAAGGTTCGTCTTTCTTTATTATCTTTTTAAGCTTTTCGTCATATTTACACAAATACCAACGAGAAGAAAAGTAATAAATTCCAGTCCATTCACCTTTTGTCAAATATTCGACTACACCATTTTTTACTAATGCATCAAACATTTGTTGCCCGCGCTTGCCTACAAAGTCCTCTGACCATCTACGAACAAGAGCCATTTGTCGACCGTTGAGAATGTAATCAGCCAAGCAGATTAAATCGAAAGCATATGTTTTACCATTTGACCGTTCGCCGATTGACATTCTGTATAGATAATCACCTTTTGCAAGAGGGAGCGGTGAATAATATTCTTCAGGTTTATCATAATGCTTTAAAACCTTAATGACGTTCGCGGAGATTTTTGGCATTTATCCGTTTCCTATTATTTTTTCTATCCATATATATGGACTCTATAAGTTTTTTAGACGGTAAATTATACAGTTCAATTTGTTCAAGTCTTGCTAACATAATTATATCTTTCTTTTGAATATAATATTGATTACCATTTATCTTATCATAAAAGTATGCTCTTTGCTTAGTTATTGCAATATCAATGTTGCACGACTGCTTTACAAATTGTACAAATAAATTATATACATCTGCTAAATCATAGTGGTCTATTGAATTTACCCATGATTGAAACATTTCAAAACCACCCATTGACAAAAGTCTATACTTCCTATTTTTCACGGTTACACCTCGCAATCCTCGATACGCAAATTCCATTATCTCTTAAACATACCATATCAATTTCGTGCTCAGTATCATTTAAAAGGTAGCGTAATTGTGTGTAAGTTTTACACCCGTCAATTAAATCATAAGTAACAAAACAGAATATAAAACTATCTCTTTTTTCCACTTTTATTGCCCAAGGATTTCTTGAAACAATAAAATCTCTTCGTTTTGCCTCTGTCATAAAGAATTCAATTTTCTTTTCAATATTTTTTATCATAAAATCCTGCCTTCTTTTTTAATCTTTCTGCGATAAGTCTTGCAATTATACCATTATATATTCCCATATCATATTTATTACCAAGCCGAATAACTCCATTATAATCTCTAATGTCAAAATAATCAAAATACTCTTTTTCTTTTTGCTTTGGATTAGTTGTATATTTTATTAAAATTTCATAACTGTCCATCTTTTCAGCAATATGTTCAACTCTTAAATCAAACCCCCTTACTTCTTCAAAACAATTATAAATCTCATAAACAAGTTCTGCTAAACACATTCTTTTCTTTGCACTTTCTACCATTTTAATTTTCCTTTGTCCATACATATGGACTATGCCGTAGCGATTAAGTCATTTCGAATACCAAATAAATAATCAACATACAAATCAGACAATGAAAGTGAGTAATCTGCACCCTCCATATGTATACCTGATTTTTCGTGATAAGTCGATACTTTCCCTTGATAATCTTTGACTTTACCTACAATTTCGTCGTCAATATAGGTGTGAGTTAATTTACCTGTAGCTGACTTTTCTACACCCTCGTCCATATATGTGGACGGAATCGATAAACCATCATTAAATTCTTTAAATATATTTTTACTACCATATTTCTTTAATAAATAAGGTATTGCTTTCTTCTTATTTACACCCGAAACAGTCATTGTTATACCGTCTTCTGTTTCTGTCATATAACGTTTTGCCCCTAATGTCTTAAATCTTGTATATAAATCTTCTTCATTCCAAACCCCTAATTGTTTTACTTTACCCCATTTATTTTTAGGGCGTGATAATTCAGGGTTTAAACCATAACTCAATAAACAAGTATCAATTTGCTTTACTATGCTTTCATTATATTTATTTATATAGTTCATATGCTTTTGATAGTTAAGCCCTTTAATACTATCAGTATCACTATAAACATAATCATTCTTAAATTCTAATATACCTGAGAACAAATTCATTCTTGCATATGCAGTTATCCACACTCCCCAAGCATAATATAAAAATCTTTTTGTTGAATTATTATATAATTTTATAGCTTCTTCCAAATCGGGCTTTTCGCTTGACCATTCTGAACTGTAGATTATTTCATCTCTACAAATATCAGTTACACACATACCAAAAGTTGAATTTATATCTTCCTTACTTCTCATATATTCTGCCTCTTTACCTTTAACTTCTTTCAAAGTTGTCTTTTTTCCATATAATTCTAAGACACCCTCTATTATAGGTTTAGGTAAATAAGCTTTTTGCGCTACATACATTTCGTCTATTACTAAATCATCCCATTCATACATATTCATTATAATTATAAAATCTTGTTCTGTTATTGTCATTGATAATTCATCTGCTGACACTATTCTTCCGTTATTTTCAACAGGATTCTTACAAGTTAAACAATGAGATTTCGATATATAATTTTCAAATAATACCTTTGGTTTTAGTCCATACATATGGACAGTCATCAAACAACAATAACGTTGCAAAGCATCATAAAATTCTTCTGCCATAGTCATTTCATATGGTTCAAAAGTAGACATAGGAAACTTTTTTGATACCATTGTGGCTGGATATGCAGACGTTTCGTCAAATGATTTTACTGAGTTTAATGTTTCGCCAGAATATGCAGGATTTGCGTGAGTAAACCCCCCTGCAAAAGCTTGCTTTAAACGTATATAAATTTGTGGTGTCAATGTTAATGACCTCATAAGTTTGCGATATTTTTTATATTCGTCAACATTTTTATGCGCGCTATCAGTGTATAAACATTTATTACGCATAAATTTTCTTACAAACCCTGTCTTAGTCAATGGTAGATTGATTATAGATCCGTATTGTTCAATCAGTTCTTCAATGTACGCGGTTACTACTAAAACATCGTTTGCCGAATAATCATATTCTTCTTTTGTCAATAAGGTTTCAGATGTACGTATTTTATTATAATCGAGATTACCTACTAATTTTTTTACATTATGGTGAATAAGTTGCTCTGATAATTTTTCAAGTCCATACCCTGATAGTAAATATGAGCACCTAAATTCTATTCCATTTATAGTTAATGCTTTAATAGGTTTTCTTTTTTCTAATGAAAATACTGATTTCCATTCAAACCATTTACGAATAAACTGAAACTCATATGATAAATTGTGTACATATATTACAAGCCTATTATTTTCGTCGAGCATTAATTCTTCTGAAAGTTCATAACACATTTCTATAAATTCTTCCCAAGTCCTGCCGATTATTACTTTATCATAAATTGCAAATGACCACATATACATACAGCATTTTTTATCCATATGTATGGACTTGAAAGACGATACTTCTATATCGAATGAAACAGGAACGTTATAATACCATACTTTTTTATTATCCTTTATTTTATCAAATTCAAAACTATTTATTACTCCCTTTATGTCCTTTGGTTGCAGGTATATGTAGACCACCCCCCTTAGGTTTTATCCCGTATATCGGTTGTAAAGCCCTTGCCATTAAATCTATGTCGGGGTCTGCCTCTTCGAGTTCTTGACGGTTTTTAGCTCCGATACTTTCATTAAATTTATCGTTAAAATACTCAAAAACCTTATCAGCTGAATTTATATTACCTACAACGCTTATAATTTGTGATATTAGCTGGTCGCTTGTACCTTTTACGGTTATATCTTTAAATGTTTCGTCCAGCTTATTATAAGATTTCCAAATTATATCCGCATATTCTTTATCGGACAGTTTATCTCTGAATACTTTTTGTTCACTTTCACTTAAATTAGTTACTTTTAATATCCTACTCATATATTTATCAATGGTTTTATTCCAGCCTGATACAGTAGACGTTGTAGTACCTAAAAAGAATGCGTTCTGCCTAAATTTTGCTCTCAATTTTTCAGCAACTTCTGACTTAGAACCCTTTAAATCTTCTTCAGTTATTTGAAAATTAGCGTCTAACCAACTTCTATAACCGTGAGATTTTTCTTCGTCATCGTATTGACGATAAGCGTTAGGCATCGTCATTCCTTTTTTATTTAAAACATTTAAAGCCCTTGTTCGTCTTGCCTCTGCATAAGCTGCTGATTGCTTTACGAGCGACTTTAATGTCTTTATTGACATTCTACCGTATCGGTGTTTTTCCTTTATTTCGAGGATTTCTTCGATTTTGTACCGTTTGTTTTTTTGTAAATTTTTGCTCATTCTCTTCGTCCTCTTTACGTTTTTGTCTGTCCATACATATGGACTGTTTTGAGTGCTCTCTTTCTTGTAACTCAATTATTACTAATGATTGTAAAAAATCTTTATCAATATTATACATTTAATTTACCCTCTTTACGCTCTTTACGAAGTCTTTTCTTCTCTTCTTTTTTCTTTTGCTTTTCTTCCTTTTTCATCTCTTTGTATTCACGTTTAGCAGCATACACAATAAATTTATCCCAACTAAATTTTCCCATACCCTACCTCAAAATTCTGTCCACTGCCTCTTGCAATCTTGCATTTTCAATAGGCAGTATAAAAAGATAATACGCAAGAATATACCCGTTGTTTATAATACCCCTTTCCCACTGAGATATTGTACAAGCGGCACAACCGCAATCTTCTGCTACTTCTGCTTGCGTGATTCCAGCATTTTCTCTTTCTTGCCTACATTCTTTTACTATCTTACTCCAAATTACTTCATTTTTTACTTGTGCGTATTTTTTACCGATTCTTCTTTTCATTTTGGTTTCCTCTTTTTGTCCATATGTATGGATAAAATAAAAGGGTAGTCGATAAATAATTACCGATTACCCTTAATAAATTACCCTACTTTGAAATTTACAGGTACATTACGTTCGTAAACCCTCTACCTTTTTTGGTAGTATCGTTGTACAACTTGACTGCAACACCTTCCTTGCGAAAATCTGCGCGGCAATCGTTGAGCGGTTTTTTGTATGCCGCGGCGATTTCTGCAAACCCCCGCTTTAAAACCTCGCCCGCATAAGCGTAGTAACGATTCTCTTCCGCGTCTGCGAACCCGTAGGCTATAATAAATTCGCCGTCGGCGTTGCAGAATTCATAAACATCATCAATGAAGATTCCGTCCGGGAACTGTTCAATGAGTTCACTTGTAGTCAAGTGCTTACCGTTGAAGATTTCGTCCGACTGTACCGATTTTTTCATCAATTCTTTAATAGAGAAGCTTGCCATAATTTTAATCCTACCTTTTAATTTTTACCCTACTTGGAAATTTTCTTGTCCATATGTATGGATAAAGTCGCGGCAAATTCGCATTGATTTGCTATCTATCCATATGTATGGACTAAAATTGTAAAACGAACAAATGTTCGCCCTTGTTTACTACTTTGCTAAGTGCTAAACAACACATAATAAAAACTATGCTAAACTGTAAACAATAAGGCTAATAGCTGCCCCGCCGTAGCGGGGCAAACTTTTGTTTATTTGTTAAGATTCTTTTCGATAATGTCGGCAAGAATCCGCGCACCCATATCGTCCGCATTTTTGATTGCTTCCGAAATTGCACGCCACGTTGCCGCCGAAAGGGTAAAGGTCATCGTAACGCCTTTTTCGTGCTTATCCCCCGCGGGCTTTTCTGTCGTTTTGCCGTCCGTATCGGTTGCGGGTTTTTCGGCGGTCGTTGCGCCGTCGGTATTTACCTCGTCGGCGGGGTTAAGTTTGAAAAGCTTGCGCACATCGTCAGCCGTTACACCCAAAGGCAACCGCCCCGCGTTTATCAACTCGCGCACGGTATCCGCGTTGCCTTTCGTTTTTTCGAAAAGCAATACAAGCGTGCCGTAGTCGAAATTATGCCCGCGCAAATCCGAGAAAATATCTTTTTCACCGTTTTCGTCAATCCATACGCCAAGCTTCGCCCGTGCGTTCGCGGCACTTTTCGAAATGCCGTTTTTTTCCGCCCACTCGTTAAACGATTTCGCCGCCGACTTGAAAAGCTTTTTTTCACGTACCAACGCCAACGCTTTGCATGCTTTATATGCGGACTTGTCGCCGATTGCTAACGCCGTCTTATAAATGATTACGGCATCGCGTTCCGTTTCGATTGCCTTAACAGGTAAGAGCGTATCAAAGGCGCTTGTAAATGCCACGGCGGATTCGTTTTTTTGTGCTACTTTCATAAGGTTTTTTTCGTTCGTCATAATGATATTTTTCCTTTCCGCGACTGTTTACGCGGCTACGCGTTGACGTTTACGCGCCGTGGGTTTTATGCCCTCACGTACCCCCGCTTACCTTTCGTAAGTTTTCGGGGCTTGCTTGCCGTCCATATGTATGGGCTTTTTTGATTTTTGCGTATGCTACCGCACACTATCCGATTGTGATAGTTTTGTGAAAAGTGTGTGATAGTTTTGTGAAAATGCTTGCAACCGCCTCCCCCGGTTGCTTACATACTTATTATAGTGTAAATACGTTTGATTGTCAAGCGTTTTTTCATAAAATTTTTTATAGACTAATTTTTGTTAGTTTGTAACACTTTTTGTCATAATGTAACAATGGTATAATTATACTATTGTTAAGTGCTAAATAAAATGTTAATTTTTAACATTTTTATGTTAGAAACTAACATTTTTTGTGAGAAACTAACATATTTTTGTATAAATATTTTCAATTTCCATAAAATGGGCTTTATTTTACGCAACTTTTCAAAAGTCAATAAAATATACGGGCGCGCGCATATCGTGCCATGTAGGCGCGTTTTTGTGCATTGTACGCGATTTTAACGCGCTTTCCTACGTTATACGCTTATTGTTAGCCGTTCTATATCATTGTACAGTACTATGTTTATATGTATACAATATATTTTTATAAAGTGCTATGTTTATATGTATACAATATATTTTTATAAAGTGCTATGTTTATATGTGTACAAAAAAGTCAAATTTAATTAGTTCTTAACATTCCTTATACCCCGGTACTTT
>ERZ779876.536-NODE-536-length-41410-cov-26.340056_pt1 | contig 41410 bp, 47 predicted proteins | sample MGYA00511068_ERZ779876 | MGnify/ENA primary metagenome ERZ779876 (study PRJEB29588, sample SAMEA1970858) | human gut metagenome | biome: human gut; feature: human-associated habitat; material: faeces | place: Denmark | collected 2008/2010 ...
ACAATACTTCTGACTAAGCCTTGAATTGATTTGGATAAATCAGCCATATCGGCTCGTCCCAGACTGAATTGCTTACCACCGCTAATAAGGGAAGCGCACCACTCTGCAAACCCGCCGAACATAGGAACAGAGACAATAGGACTCAATGCCGCAGTCAATAAGAGGTTGCTCATGAAGTCATCCTCTTTGTCTTTGTCGCCAAATAAACCTGTAGCCAAGCCGTTGAAGAGACCATTAGCAAGAGCGGCAATAGTGTAAACACGAAAGGCTCCCTGAAAAGCCTCCCAGAAAGGAACATCCTTTTTGCCTTGCATCATCACTAGGCCGAACTTGTTCATCACGTCGGACAAGAAAAGGAACTGGGCTTGCTCAAATGAGCTTCCACCTATCAAGTGGATAGCCTTAGCGGAGGTAGATAAAGGCTGTGCCGTCTGGTAGATGTTTTTGTTAAGCTCCCATCTTATCTGTTCATGCGACAAACCTCGATTAGCAAGCATGTGGGAGGTCAGCTGGTTCGCAAAAGATATGCTCCACCAGTCAAAAGCCATAAGGCCACTCATGCCCGCTTCCTGCCAATATCCCCATTGCGCTTGTTTTTTCAGGGGAATGCTTAATGCCTTATCGGCAAGCACACGGTCTTCCCATCCACGGTACTTACGTTCCTTCATTGCCTCCAAGTCACGAAGCTCTTCAAGGGTAAAACCTTTATAGTCCCCGCTTGTCACCTCTGCCACGCCTTTGATAATTTCCATCATGGAGAAGTTGCTACCAACGATAGGGTTGAACAAAGCCGCACCAGAGCGCACCAGAGAAGCCAAGGAGAAAGCAATCCTTGTCTTAGCCAATACTTGGAACACTTTCCCCATTACCTCTGCCAACACGCTCTTTTGGGCATACACACGCCCCTCGTTGATGAAGTAATACAGGGCTTTGTTTGCCGCCTCGAAATTGGCTGGGCCTAATAATTTCTGCAACTGGGCGTTCGTTGTGGGATTAGCCCATACCCGGTTGTTGAAGTTGACCAGTTCCGAAGCTGTCATCCACCCCTCCATGATAGAGCTATAACGAAGATATTCCCCAAGAGGGTTTATTTCCAGAGAGAGCGCCGCCGAAGAGGGAGTGTTCCGGTGCTTTGCATAAGAGGGCAAGCCCGTCCTTGTGACGTGTCCCTTACTGTAAGCATCCATATCCCCTTCTTGCATTGTATTATAGGCGGCAATATTGCGGGGCGTATAGTAGTCATCAAGGATAACCGTCTGGCCATAGTTCTCTGCCATGAACGCCCGTAGCTTCTCGCCCTTTTCCCGATACAGGTTCTGTAATTCGTCAGCAAGGTAAAGCCCATCCGGCCCTAGCAATTCCAACAGCTTGGCAATATCTTTTTCCTTCCTCGCAAGGTATTCTTCTTCAATGGTTTCCAACTTGGATTCAAACTCTTCGGAAGTAATGGCACCATCATCAAGGCTCTTGTTTAAGCCCTCCAACTCCTGTTGGTACTTACGATAGTTGCCGAAATCCATTCCCTTGTCTCCAAGGTTTTCTCTCAACACATCTAAGCCATCCTTCTCTCTCAATGTCTGATAGACTTTTACAAGGCCATACTTGGTTAGCTCATGCCCCATAAAGGGAATAGTTTTTGTAGAAAGCTCATCAAAATATCTTGGAGAGTTCTGCCCTGCAATCTCCATCATTCCACGCATGATGCGAATCGCATTGGACGTAGCCTTTTCTTTTTCTACCCCTCGCTGTTGCTCTGCGAATTGGACGTTGTTCTGCAAGAATGTCCCTATGTCCTTAAAGGATTTCATGGAAGACATCACTTCGAGGAGTTGTTGAAGGCTCATGAATTGCGTGAAGATTCTATCCAAAAAGCCCGTCCCCCGTTGGTCCCTTTCCATTACGGCTTTTCTAAGGGCATCACGATTCTTCTCTCCTCCTACTCGCTCATTGATTTTAGCGTTAAAGTCATTATAGAAGCGCTCAATACGTTCATTAACCTTTTTCCTGCGGAGTCGCCCTTCACGCTGTAGCTCCTTCAATGTCTTAACTGCTTCCGCAAGTTGCTGTGCATTGAGAGCATACTTATACCTTCCGTTAGGCATCTTCTCCCGATACAACGCACTACCAAACACCTCAAGGAGATTCTTTTGGTTTTCCAGATTTTCCAGTTCCAGAGTAAGTTCTTCTGTGGCAGGCTGGTTTTGAAGCTCGTCTATGGTGCTATCCAAGACTTCAAGCTGGGTTGCAACTTCGGAAGGAGACATAGCCATAACCTCAAGGGCATCCATAGTCTCCTCTCTGGCTTGTGCATCCAAAGAACGGGAGCGCCCCTTGGTGTCCTTAAAAGCATTCTCGGCAAGCCTTCGCAAGCTCTGTATGCTTTTACTGGCAAGCTTCTTCTCTGCCGCCGCCTCCGCTCTTTCCTCCTTGATGTCTTTCCTTATTTCCTTGGAGACTAAACCCCGGAGGAATTTCATTTCCCTGTTGAAATCCTTCTTGGCTTTAGCGTCCGCTTGCTCAACCCTCCTGTTTATCTCGTCCTGAATAATGCGCTCCAACTGCTTCCGGCTCGCCGCCTCCGCTCTTTCGTTCAAGGCCGCTACTGTGGCATCCAATGCAGTCTTCATGTCCGCATTAAACGCTTCGTTGCTCTTGGGGTTCGCAAGCCTTTCGGCTAGTTGGTTGGAGATAAACTTCCGGCTACCAGAAGCCATTGCATTAGCGATAGAAAGAACAGAATTCAGTAACGCTTTCTGTTGTCCTCGTTCGGTCAGCTTCCCTTGAGAAAACCTTTCCGAAAGCTTTATCATGCTCCTCTGCAATTTGTGGAGCTGGCCTATAGACCTTTCCGATGCGCCATTGACTATGTTTGATATGGCTTCATTAATGGTTCTTACAGAAGGAGTTACATCAATGGTTCCACGCCTCCTCACGGAAGGAAGGCTCTGGCCCATTGGCAAAATGCTTTCTCCGGTCGCACCATTGACAAGCTCTGCCATATCCTGACCGTCACGACGTTCGGCCATAGTCGCCAAAGATTTAGACCACTTGACAAAATCGGGAGAGACAATGCCCTGCTCAATGGCCTCTTTTATCAGAGCGCCTTCCGCAAAGACATTCCCAACTTCCGCTATAGCGTCCTTCTGCCACTCAAGGATTGTTTGAACATTGCCGGGCATTGCGGAAAACAGTTCCGGCGTTGTTGCCAAAGCCTTCCCCATATTCGCCAAATGTTCCTGCAACACAACGTCATTGCTCAAATCCCCTATCTCTTCCGCACTACGTCCCAAGAACTCCAAGTAATTCCTTACCTGTGTTTCAATGACGCTTCGAGAAATAACGCCGCTCTCCAAATCGGATATTGCACGGGCGTGAATTATTTCTTCCAGAATATTGAGAGGATTCGCTTCACCCCTCGCAACAGCAATCGTGCCATCTCTATATGCAGATACAATTTCCAGCTCATTTGCTACATCTTCAATACTTACTTTCCCATCACGAAAACTCTGCAACAATTCCGGGTCTTGGTTAATTACAGCCAAAGCCCTAAGTCGTGCTATAGTTGCATTGTTGTCTTCTGTGGATTGGATTTTTGCTCGGAGTTCGTCAGGAGTATAGCTCTTTATCTTCGTCTCCTTGCCCACCCCTGACTCTATCTCTTCTTGGGCGAAAATATTTAATGCCCTGATAAATCCCGGATTTGACTGCAACGCTTGAGACATGAACGTCCCTGCGATTTCGTCTGTTACTGTGGTTACTTTTTCAGCTCCACTTACCGGGTCTCTCTCAACAATATTAAAGGTTCCGTCCCCGTTGTCGGATATCTCCGGCATCAGCTCAACATCCTTAAACCTTTCTGCATTCTTAGCTAAAAAGTTCAGGAATATCCCCGCTTGCTGGTTTGTTATTTGCACGTCGGGGCTTACCCGGTTATTGCGAAGGGCCGATATAAGCCTGTTTGTGCGCTCCTTGCCGTCTGGCATTTCGGCAATAGCCACAGCTTCCGATTCGGGTACACCATAAGCTTGAAGGGCCGAAGCGCTTCTTCCTACTCGGTTGATGAGGTGGTTCGCTTGATAGCCCCCAACAGCACCAATGGACCCGCCAAGAATGGCTGTAGCCCCCAATAGTTCAGGGGATGTGAAGTCCAATGTTTCCCACCAGTTTTTAAGGGTGTTTTGCTGGGTAAGCTCAAACCCCGCAGAGCGCATTACATTCTCCAATCCAACATAAATTGGGTCAGCAATGACTTCTTGGGTATATTCAGACAAAGCACCAGCCGCCGCACCTCTTACGGTAGCGGGAACCTTCCCGGCAACAGAGGCAATCTTCCTACCTGCCTCTGCAACCTTAATACCTTTGGAAGCCAAAGCACCAACGCCAAGAGTTACGTTTTCAAGGAGACCTTCCAAGGCCCCAACAGTAACACCATATGTCAATGCTCCTGCCCTAGAAGAATTCGTCCTATATGCCTCAAGACCTACAGTTGAACCATACACCATTGAGCCGACAGCTGTTCCTGTGGCGGCCATTGCTACAGGCCCACCCGGTGAAGCCAAAAGAGAGCTTCCTGTTACTGCCGCCACTTTCGGAACTTGGTCTGTCGCCGCCTTAAAAGCTCTCCCTATCCACGATGTAGGCATGTCTCGGCCCTGACGATATTCCTGCTGGATAGCCAACGCAAGGCGTTCTGCTTGGGCGCCATCACCTCCTCCGTCAACCATGAGCCTAGCAAAGCGGGAGACATCAGAGGCGGTGTCGTCTATGGCTTGCGTGAGCCAAGTCCTGTCGTCTTTGGGCAACATGTAGGGAAGCATCTGAATGGCTAGAGAGAACGTCTCTCCTTCACCAAGCTTCAACAACCTGTCTGCCATCTTGTCCCAATCCAGCTCTCCGCTTTCTATGTATTCATCTTTAATCCATGAGACGGAGTTATACGCACGCTGGTAAATGTATTTAAGCGCAGGTTCTTGGTTGAAAATGTTTTCCGCATACAGGTTTAGATTGCCTTCCAAGCTGTCGATTGCTTTCTGGTAATCGCCTCCTGTTTCTATAAAGGAATCGAAAAATCTGGTAGAGGCTTCATTGTATGCTGCCTCCTCATCCTTGTTCCTTTGAAGCTCTTGAGCGTATTTGCTGACAACTCCGTGCATGGAGTCGGTTTGATAATGCTTTTTCAGGAGTTCTAGTGCATACCCTTTATCCATCTCCCCTTCCGGGAAAAAGTTTTCAACAATGCGATTGAAAACATATTTGTCTCGCATAAACTGCGGGGCATTATTGAAATCCCTAATTTGCTCAGCACTAAGTATTTTTTCCAGCTTATTGTTTGTTACATCTTGCGCCGGAACATCCCCAAACAAGCCTGTTGTTGGATTGATATACCTAGTAACCGAATAAACTATATCTTCGTTTCTTTTTATCTTCTCACGATACCTCTCATACTCCGGGTCTATACCATTTGCTTGCAGTTCCTCACGCAATGTCCCTACGGCATCTAAGGCTTCTCGTGGAGTAGTAGGAAGCAAGCTAGACGACATCCTTAAATAATCGTCAAGCTTTGTGCGAATACTTCTCTTGTTTCTTAAAACCCCTTCAATTTGTTCAGAAGAGTAAGCTTGAGGATTTGCTTCTAAATCCTCTTCTGTTATTTCAGGTTGCTCCTTATTAGAAGCGAGGCCCGAATTCATTTTCTTTATTTCATCCAACAGGATAGAATCTTCGGGTTGTTCTGAAAGCTCTTCCATGATTTGTTTATAAATTATTCCAATAGGAAAGCAATGCACAATAAATTCCCTGCTCTCCTTGTGCATCTAATCCAGCTTTCGCCGCTATCGCTTTGGCCGAAATCATAGCTTGCACATCCATTAAATCTTTGTGTGGAGCTTGGAGGAAAGATTCATCTGCTACGATAAATCCTTGAGGGGTCGCCCCTGCCCGTTTATATATGCTCAAGTAGTCTTTATCGTTTGTAATGAAAGAGTTACTTCCGGCCCAAACAATAAAAGCACCATTAGTCGGAATATCTATAGAAGCTTTATTCGATATAGCCGACACTCTAACGTTGTTCGGAATAAATGTCGCCTTTCTTTCGTCTCTGTCTTGCTGTCCAGAAGGATAAACAGAGGCAGAAGATAATGGGTCAATACTGCTGATATTATTCCGGGAGAACGCCTCTTCTTGTGCGAAAAAAACAAGCTCATAAAGCTCTTGTCCGGTAGGAGATTTCCCATTGTGTTCTGCCCTATATTCAGCAATCTTATCAGAAAGGACGGAACGAACTTCGCTTTTTATCTTTTCTTGCAGGAACAGATTGTTCGAGTCCGGCACATACTCCATCACAGCATACCTGTCTTTTGCCGTTTTCGGGTCTAGGTATGTCCTGCTTTTGTCTAAGAAAAACTGGTTCTTCCTCTCTTTGAACTGGGTATTAAACTCTTCCTCCGTCAAATAAATCGGAGTAGTTCCTCCTTGAGTTCCGGTGTAATCCGCTGTCTTGGTCAGAGGGAGTTGGCCGTTATCCCAAAACTTCTCTACCAACTTGTCAGCCTGATTGAACGTTTCCGGGGAAATCTTTTGTGTTACAAGCTTGAGCAATGAGTTCTTGTCGCTGGTGCTGAAATTCATCCGCTCAAGAAGCCGTTCAGCTTGGGAGAGGATATTGGCCTGTCCCTCTGGCGACTCTTTGTGATAATCCTCTGAAAGCTTGACCGCCCAATTAGACATGGCCGCAAACTGCATTGGAGTCGGCTCAACCTTGGCGCTCATGGTCTTCTTCATGTTGAGGAGGTTGACATATTGCTGGGTCGTCAGCTGGTTTGTGTCCAATAGCTTTTTGGCGACATCCATCTCAAACTCTTCCGGGTTGAACAAAAACTTCTGTACGAGAGAGTCATACGATTGCTTTTGAATCATGCTTATCCGGCCCTGCGCTTGGTTCAATGCGTACTGCTGTTGCTCGTAGGTCAATTCACGACGCTGTACAGCTCCATCCCTGTTCACCTCTTCCAGCACACCCCAAGGATTCCTCAATGTTTCCTGCTGGATGATGTCTTGTGTCTGGGCTTGAACAATTCCATTCTCATTCAACATCTTTTCCGCAGGTGTTAGGTAGGGGCTTTTATTTATCTCCCTAGCCAACCCGAAATCCCTGTTGGCCACAGCAATCTTGAACGCCGCATTAGTTTCGTCTGCGGCCATCTTTGATATTCTGTCTGCCGCCATCAGGCCCACCTTGTTCTTCTCCTCTTTCAGCAACAGGTTGAGCCTTTCATTGGACAACATCTGATTGCGCCCAACATAAAACGATTTGGCATACTTGTTGTTAATCTCTGCCGCCCTTGATGTCATCTCCTCCGTATAGGCGTCCAGCCAAACCGCAGGATTGTTCATCGTGCTGGGGTCTTTTTGAAGCTGATTGAAAACCTGTGTGGAAGCTTCCATGTACTCTGCCTGCATGCGCCGTGACTGAATACTGTCGTTCGTTGTCTCGACTTCCGCTTGCGCCTTCGACCATATTGTGAGTCCTTCTCCAAGGTCGCCAAGCTCCTTTACTCGGCTCTCTTTGTCGAACTCATTTCCAATAGGAACATATCTGGCCGCATCATAAGTGGAGCGCAAATAACGGTTTGAAGGAGAAGGCAACAACCCCTCCTTGTTCGCACTACTGACACCCAGTCTTATGTCTCTAGTATCGTTGGTCGCCATGATTAAAATAACCCTCCTATGGATGAACCTATCTTAGAACCTATCGCCATTCCGGTGGGGCCTCCAAAATAAGCTCCCACACCAGAGCCAAGTAGTGAGCCAAGGAATCCACCGGAGGAGCGCTTGCTAGCCTTCCGGGCTTCGCTTGCCCGCCAATCAGCAACGCTTGCTTGATACATTGTGTTCTGCCTCTTTTGTTCCGCTTCCACCCAAGCATCAGCTATTTGTTGCTCGAACTGGCTCATTGTCGCCTGTTGTACAGCGCCTATGGAACCGGAAGTCGGGGCGAAGCCTGTCCTGACTGCTGACACCCTTTGCTGGGCTAGGTATTTCGCCTGATTCCCTCGAAGGCGAGACATGTTTATTCCGGCAATCCTGTATGCCGACTCGGCTTGATTCCTTAACGCCTGTGCCTGATTCTCATAACTGGCGACATAGTTGGCATATGACCGCTTCTTGCTCAAGGAAGACGACACATCCGAAAGAACACTACCAAATCCTTTAAGCGTCGCAGAGTTGAAGCCGAACGGGTCAAACGTGTCATCCCATGCTATTTTGTTGGGACTAGACTTCTCGAACCCAGCTGACGTATCTATTGAAGCCGTTGATGATAAATAACTTGTGTTAGGGTTATATGTCGGCGGCTGGGGCATTTCAGGATAACCTATCTGATAATCAATATCATACAGGCCGTTCATTGGCTCCAATCCAGTCAACGAAGGTAGGAGCGCATTCGTAACACCAGTCGTAGGGTCTGTCCAAATTTCGTTGTAAGCTGGCTCTGCTATTTCTGTTCCACCCCAGAGTTGACCATTAAGAATGTCGCTTCCCCACATCCATGAGGGGAAGCCTGTCAATGGCAACAAACCATCTGCGGTTAGGCCGCCTGTGTCAGCTAATGATAGTGGAATCATACAGAATATACGCCGCTAATACGTTCACCTTTTTAGCATCATCTAAGGAAAAGTACAGCCTTGTATCAGTAGAACTTTGCCCACTCAATACAACATGTCCTCGCCCGTTAATCAAGTTTGTAGATACAGACAAGGAGTTGTTCTTTTCCATAGCTAAAGGAGCATCGTAATCTAAAGCTTGCACTGTCGCTTGAATCCTCGGTGCTCCATACTCAAGTCCATATTCGTTAAGGAATTCGTCAGAAGGAATCAAGTCGTTGCTTTCGTCTCGTGACACTTGATACCTAAGTTGGCTAATCTTAGTGGTAGTGGCAGGGATGACGTAATTGTTAGCATTCCCCATCGGCATCGACACAAACTCTGAAAAGATGTGAAGCCCGAAAGTGAAGTTCGGGAAAATGGATTGTAGCCCTAACGGCGGCATAATAAAACCATCATAACCCGGTTGTGCTATATAGGATACAAATTCGGATTCAACGTTGAATACAATTTTGCTATCGGAGAACAAGCCCTCCCCTTCTTGTGCCTGTTGATAATAAGAATAATTATTGTTTATCGAATTTCCGCTAAAGCAATAACCTGTTGTCGTTCCACTAACTGCCGATATGACATCTAGATAAACAGGCTTGGTGTCATCATACTCAATCTTGGAGTTCAATACGGTTGTTCTGACGTCCATGTACGGGAAGTATCCGTATTCCGTCTCGTGGGTAGAATCACTAAAACAGGAAACCTGTAATATTTCTTCATTCCCCTCAAAGGCGGCTGATTCGTTTCTTGAGAAGAAAACCTTTATTTTCTGGTTAGCGTTTACAGTTAAGCCACTAAACAGGAACTCAAGCAAAGGAAGCTGGTTCTTGTTGTCAGGAAGCTCTACCGAGTTGGTTGAGCGAGCTAATAATGCTTGTGTCTCTGAATCGTACACAAACAAATAAAACGGCCCCTTGGTTAATTGGCCTAGAGAAGGGTCATGTTGGTTCTCAAAAAGGAATGCTGTTACTTCAACAGAGCTACCGCTAGTCGCCGGATTGTTAAAAATAGAAGCCTCATTGAAGGAAAAAGAAAATCTTGAAATAAAGGATTGAGTTTCACTTGATTTTGTTTGAATCGTAATTTGTTCCGTGCTGGTTGTTTCTTTGAAGTAGCCATTGACTAGTATTGTGTTAAGAGCATCCGTGTCGGTCGTGTTCCCGGTGGAGAATAAATCCCATGACATAGGGTCAAATCCTCCCGCATTCCCGGCATCCGTTTCGGTCGTGTTCCCGGTGGAGAATAAATCTACACAGGGATTACTTTCCTCCATGAACGCTACAAAATATTGATTGGCATTTACTAAATTATTTTTACTCTCTCCCTCAACAGAAACTACTAGCCCTTCTTCCCCCTTTACAGGATTATTGTAACAGCAAACCTGATTTATGTCGCATCCTTGAATGTCGCATTGGAACCAACCATTGATGTCTTGACCTCTGTTGTAAAGGAAGCCTAAAAGCCTTCCGTCGCCTGTACTTCCCCACCAGATAGGGTCAGGGTCTTTTTGGATAGAGTGTGACGTAATCCCACTGTCAAACAAATCTGATATCATGATGGTCACATCCTCGGAGGTATAACCGTCAATCTGGAAGGAGTAGATAGACTGAATAACTCCTTTTGTGTCCCTAGGAATAAAGAACAGGCTCTCCGTCATCAGTTCCCCTTGCGCCACAGAAGAACCCCATCTGGATTGCTCTTTAATAATGGGTACAGGATTGCTTGAGTCGCTGTCGTTCAGCACCCATTCGCCAATGTCTGTTCCTACTATCAAATCCTTAGAGGAAGACAACCATTGAATCTTTTGGCTCTGGTTCGCGCCTATCGTCAAATCCCAGCCGGAATCTGCCATGTCGTCCACAGAGAACTCATTATACCTGTCAACACGGGAAGCCCATATTGTTTGGGGCTGGGCCTTAGTTGAAGCTAATATCAGCCGCCCATTACGCAACGCTATGCAGGAAGGATAGCCTTTTTCTACAGAAAAGGCGCACTTCACCAAGTCATTGAATTTAGCCGAATAGTAATTTGTGCCACTAATAGAGGTTTGGGTTAGCTGATAATTTCCTCTACCATAATTAGATTCAAAAGTTTTAAATATACCATTCAGCACAGGAGCATACATCAACGGCATAATGGTCAGGTTCTGGAATACCGTCGCATCAGTAGTGGTGGATGTGAGCCTTTTCTGATTAGGCCACACAGAGAAGGGGATGTCTGTATGGTAAGCTCCTCCGCTATTATCCACCTCAATGGATTGTCCTGCATCTTCTGTATTTGTTATTACCGTCCCATTCTCGCCAATGTAAACAAGACCTATAAAAACTCCCGGAGTATCGCTTCCGGACATTCTAAGTTTTCTAGGTTGTGAGAACCAGTTATTGTTTACACGGAAAATTGTGTACCCACCGCCATTAGGATAACCGGAGAAAACTTTATTGTTTTCAATATAGCTTACTAAACAGCCTTTACTTGTGGCGACTTCCGCATCGGTGCTAAGCGTCCAGTCGCCTCGCACGTATCGGCACACAATATTAGCCATGCGGAAAAAGTTAATGGGGATTCCTACATTAGAGCCAGTACTAAAATTGTAGATATTACCATTCAATACCCCATCTGTCTTGTTCATCAGGCAAGAACCAATGACAACATCTCCGGGCGTATAGTCTTTGAGCCATTCCGCTATTTGCGTTCCATCATTCCCTGTAATTTGTGAGACAGAACCATCAGAGAGGAAAAACCTGTCACCAAATACGGCGTTGATAGTATTTACCGCTACGTCTTTATCCTCATATACATAATACGGAATATCCGGGTATGTCTCGTGATTGCGGCAAAACATAGGGCTATCCGGATTGCTCGACTGATTCTTGTTGTTAATATAGTAGTCGTCGCTCTTCGGATAAGTCAGGAAGTCCATCGTCGTTAACTTGAACTCAATGACAGGTTCTTCCGTGTAAATATTTGTGCCGCTCTCGTATATCCGCTTAATGGGGAAAACGGAATTATTGTATTGCTGGATTTGATAATCATTAAGCTTGAACACACTCGAAGTGTCTCCAAACATTTGAGCCATTATTAGCGACGTCCTATGGTCGTTGTTATTAAAGCTTTTATCAGGCACATCTCCTTGTCCAAAATTCACTTTAATCCCAATGCCGCTAAAATCTGAACCAGCACTAAAGGTTTCTTTGAAAGAAACATAAGATTGAGCATCGGTCGAACTCCCCGGAGTTCCCCCAATAACAAAACTTAACAAGTTGCCCAAAGAAGAATCAACCTCGACTTCGGAGGAGGAATACTTATAGAGGCCTAACGTTCCATAACTGTTATTACATCCTATGCTTGCGTAAAGCTTGTTTCCTCGCCACGTCAGGAAGCAATAAATGTTGATAGGTATGTTTTTATTGAAATCGCTAAAATCTACAGTCTGGTCAGAGCTAACGCCAATGTTTTCCAGTTGATGTACAACTCCATCCGAAGTAGTTATAGCCCATTTCGTATCGGCGCCACTACCGCTAAAACCAAAAGCAATAGATTTGTTGTCCTTAAAGTTTAAGGTAAAGAAAGGTTGTGTTTTTGCATTTAGCCTATTAACGCCATACAAACCAAAACACAAAGAGTTTTTTGTGGAAAGATTCGTGTTTGAGGGGGTGTCAAACTCAACAACATACTTGTCCTCTGCCATCGACGTCTGCGGAGGTTGTGCTGGCTTCGCCGTCCTTGTTAATTCCAGAGGGAAGAAATCAGGATGCACTATCCACATCTTATCGTTTTGAGATACATATTTGATTTTAGCTAAGTCCGTATCCCAAAACCTACCATGCCTTTCAGAAGAACTGTCCGCAGTCCAGCCATTAACCCCCGGCATGAATACGGGGTCTATATCAAGATTTACTTCCCACCTTCTAGTCTGGTCTCCAAAATATCCGCATTGATAAATGGTTGCGAAGGGAGTGCAACCACCGCTCTCATACTTGTTGTCGGAGTGGACGCAAACAATGTATTCCTCGTTGTTGGTGCAAGGGAACTTCAATATCCGAAAAGGATTTTTGAATGCGTCAATCACACCAAAACCCGGTCGCCTCTTTAACATACCAAACTGACGAGGAATAAAGTTCCTCATCAATGAACAACTCGTCTGGTATTTCTGCATGTCAACTCGTGGGGTGAAGTTCTCGGAAACCTGCCCCCCGTTGAAGTTGAGTTGCATTTGAAATTGCCGGGTATTTGAGGCCATATAGCTGAATGAATTTTAGGTTAGTCTGGGATGTAAGTGGGAGAACCGTGATATGGGGCGGTCGTCCCAAATGGATAGCGGCCCCAAGTGGACTGGCTCATAAGCTTGTTGCGGTAGTTAAACCTGCCTCCCGTGTTGTTGATGAAGTCGTTGTCCCGCATCCTGTGCAACTCCCTCTGGTACATGTCCGCTATCATGTTGTAGAGTTCAATGTTGTTCGTGATGCGTACACACGTAAGATAGGCCCACCTGATTCCTATGAGCGGCTTTAGCTGGTCAGGTATGCCTTGAAGCGTTGTTCCGTCTGTGGGGGCGGCAATGTAAACCAGCCTCAACTGGTCAACGTTTGCCAAGATGAACTCTCCCTCTATCTGCACAAACTGCGCCTGAATGTTCCAAGGCTCTCCATTCACGGATATGATTGTCACCAAGTCGTCAGGCTTCGGGAAAGCATTGTGATAACCAAAGGCCGCCACCTCTGTGGGTGACGGCTCAATGATTACCCTTTTCCGGGCGAAGTTCCATTCGCCATCAATCATGACATCTTGAATAGCGAATGGAAGATATGCCTCTAATGCCTGACCTTCTACTGACTTTTTCCCCGTTTCCGGGTAGCTTTGGATTTTATATTGGCCTAACAACCCCAAGGCATAATTAGCAATATCTAGGTCAGTCATTGTTTTTTCAGATTAGGGGATAACTAAGTCCATAACGATTACAAACTGCTTGTTGGCCGCAATCCCCGCAGAGCTGGTAATAGTCAGAACGAAATCATATTTCTCCTTGAGAAGAGCATATGTTGCCGCAGTTCCGTTGATAGGTACATTATTATCCACCAAGAACTGGGCAGGGTCCCAGAGAATCTTGCTTCCAAAACTGGTGGTTGAAGTAAACCGAACGATTTCACCTGCGGTTGCGGTTACGGTAAGTGCTGGAAGAGAAGGTCCATCACCATTAACCTTGTCCCCTCGCTTATCGTGGACTTCTAGGCCCAAGGTGAGATTTCCTGCACCAATCCCGTCATGCGTACACGCAATCGAGGAGACATCAATCACTACTCCCGGAGGAAGAGGGATGTCCATAATGGTGGAGGAAGCGGCGGTTTTCTCAGTCCCAGCCTTGTAAACGATAGTCTTTTTCAGCACCTGCCCACGCTGTAGCTGTGCGCTCAAATAGGGCGGCATTCCAGCTTCCACTTGGGTTTTAGCCAAAGAATTTACAATAGCCATATATTATACTCCTTCCTTTGTTTGATTAGAAATTACCACTTGAACCAGAAACATCAATCTTGAGCACGCCCTTGTCTTCGATTCGGGTCGCACCCATTGCGATTTCAGAGTACGTCTGCCATACATACTGGTTGGTCGGAAGCTCTTCGATTCGCACGAACAACTCTTCAAGCACGCCAAAGGCAACGGAGTTCATCGTGAAGGCAATGAGGGTTCGCACATTCGCCGTGGATGTACCACCGGTTGGGTCGGTCGCAGTACCAAGCGGACGGGAACCGAACGGAAGCATGTCCGCAGTCAGCGCAATGAAACGCACGCCAAGCACGTTGTCAATGTAGCCGCTGGCAATCGGACGCTGGTCGGAGTAAAGGATGTTCGTGAATTCCTTGATGCCGTAGAGAGCCGCAAGCTCTTCATGGGTACAAAGGATTACCATTTCAGGGCCACCCAAATCCTGACGTTCCACGTCCTGCCCCAACACGTTACGCATGCCAAAGATAGTCTTGGCTCGTACAATCTTGTCAAAGGTCAGGCCGGATGCCGTATAGGTTCCGCTCTGCACGTAGCCAACAGGAATCGTGTTGGCCGCTTCGTTGAAGGCAACGGGGATGTCGCCATTCTCGCCAGTCCACGCAGTACCAATAAGGCCCTCAACAGCCACCAAGTCACGGCGACGTTGCATTTCCATGCGCTCTGCGTCCACAATGCGGGGAAGCGGAGAGTCAATAGTCCCTGCCTGTTGCATTTCCGTGCGGGAAATCTCATGAGTGGACTTGAAGATTTTGGTTTTAAGCCACCGCTGTCTGAACTCGGCCTGTTGCGGGTTGGTCGCACCATACAGGTCGGTGATTTGAGTGGAGCTTACAGGGTCAATGATTTGGAACCTGCGCTGCCGGGAATTCATGCCGTAAACCCTCATGAAACGCTCCGTTCTAGAGCGCATCTGCTGAACAGCCGCATAAATCATGGGCGTGTACTCGTTTACAGCAAGCGTCTGGAAGTTTCCGTAATTTGCCATAATTTAGTTATACTTTTAATTCTTACCGTCAAAATAGGTTCGACAGGTGTCCTTAAAGTAGGGCTGTTTGATGAGGAAGACGGCTGTCCTCTTATACTATGAGTGTTAAAGCAAGTGTCCAAACGGGTTGCCTTTAAGAAAACAAATGCATAAACTTTATGAAAAAGCAAACAAAAACAGAGGGGGTACGCTATGCACAAACGTACCCCCTCCTCATTTATCCCTATGTTATCGCCTTTTCGCTCTTATTGAACCATGAAATCACACTACTGTTTCACAACAGCAAGCGCAGTATGCAACACACGACGAGAGATTGCAATAAAAAAAATGCCCGTTGGAGGAAAGAACACAACATAAGAAACCTCCAACGGGCATTAGCATTTTGTTTTTGGTGTGAGACAAAATACGGAGAAAAAAAACTCACACCATCACAGGGACTATTAAACCCTTACGGCATGGCGCATGCAAGCATAATTTGCTTCACCATTTGATATTTTTGTTCGCAAGGAGCCTGTGGTACAGCTCTCGTGCGTCATGAGGCATTTGGTTTACCGAGCCATACTTGTTAATCAACCCCATGATTTGCTCCTTAGCGTCAGCCGCAGAAGCCTTCATGAAGCCGGGGACGGGCATCGTTCCGTCCTGCATACTGGAAACCTTGTCAAACAACGCAGAAAGGATGAAGGGATTGTTCAGAGCGCCCGCCATGTCAGGGGACTCAATGTCAATCCCTGCCCTCACAAGCCCGTCCTTGAGCAAGTTGAAGTTGCGCTCATACAAGCCTCCCCACTCCGCTTGGAAGTATTTCTTAGCCTCTTTTGCCTGTTCTTCGATTCGCTTGGCATTAGCCTCATTCAGCTTGGCCGCATACCGTTCCTGAAAACGAAGCAACTCCTGCATCGTGTCGGCAGGGATGTTATGCTCATGGGCAAACTGGGCAAACTCTTTAAACGACTCTGCGTCCACCGTCTCTTTGTATTCGTCAGGGACTTGGTAGTCGTCCGCTTTTTCAGGAACACCCAAATGCTCACGCCATGCCTTCTTCTGCTCGTCAGTAGCATCGGCTCCGGGGCGTGTAACCTGTTCCGATTTTTTGCCAATAAGCTTGTTGGCATTGACAAAGCCTTTGATTAAGTCATTGATATTGTTGTACTTATTTGACAAGCTCTCGCCTCCCTCAAAAGAAGAGGCCCACCCTTCCTTAAACGTGCCGTCTTTGTTTACAATGCTGTCAACAGTAAATGTCTCGGCAGGTTTTTGGGTTAAGGAAGGGTCGCTCAATGACATGGTTCCCGGCATCTTAGTTTCCTGTGTAGCCGGAGGTTGCGCCTGTTGCGTGGCGGGCTGGGTGGTTTCAGTTTCGCTCATATAATGCTTCGATTACTTCAATTAGTGCGTTTATTCCTTCAATATAGAAGAGTTTGTTCTCGTTGAATCCTGCCTTCAATGCGCCTGGAAGCTTGTACTTGCTTCCTCTGGCAATCGCCTTGAGGACGAACAGGATGTATTTGTCCGGGTCGGAATCCAATACTTCCTTGGCTTTGTCATACACCTCCTTGGGAATCCTTACCGTGTCCCCAAGAAGGCTGGTGATTTCTACTTCGTCCGTGTTTTTGTCTGTTTCCATGATTAAATCAGATTCATGTCTTTGCTGGCCGCTCCAAGATTCTTCTGCACTTCCGAGAATGTCTTGGCATTAGCCATCTGGTTTGCCTCGTCTTGAGCCGCTTGGCGGTCTCTCCTAATCTGTTGCACCTTCGCCTCCGGCCTAGAATACTTGGGCGACAGGCCAATATCAAGCATGCTCCTTCGGAAAATATAGTCAGCATCCACAGAGTCCAGAACGGTCGGGTCGATTTGTGAAAGAGGAATGACTACCGTTTGCAGGAACTCCGTAAACAAGGTCGGCTGATGCCTGTCCAAAAGAATCTGGAACGGCGTGCAGAACTGGATATGGTAATCCCTCAAAGGACGGACATAACCATGTTGCACCAGCGTGTTGTAGCAAAAGTCCACCAAGGGTTGCAGGAATTGTTCAATCAACCTCGTATAAGCCGTAGAGCTGATGCGTGCCGAATAAGACTCAATCATCTGCGCTACTGTGGCCTTCATGTATTGCGGGTCTTTCACCTGCAACAGCGGCATAAACAAATTAACGTCACATGCCTCATTGATGACACGCTCGAACCGCTCAATTTGCCATTGACAGTCAGAGGTTTGTGAAGCCTGTTGGAACAAGGGCGACGGCCTTGCCTGAATGTTCAGCGGGTTAAAGGTTGTTACCTCCCCGGCGCCATAGCCAATGTTCCCTTGGAAGCCTTCGGGTACAAGCATCGGCGGGAAAATCTTCTGCTGGGCCGCCTCTGCCAACGCTTTCAGGCAATTCACCAGCTCAATCTGGTCTGCCAAGGAAACCTTCCCAAACCCATACCCATACGGGCTGTTGGGCAAGTCAAAACAGTTGCAACAAATGACAGGACAGTTCTTGAAGAATTGCTCAAGCAATACGTCGCCTGTTGCATCGTACACGGAACGAAGCACCCACTCCTTGCCGTCTGCACGGGCAATAAGCCCTTCGTCCCCGGTGCGCTCCACTCGCTCCAACAAATGGAACACAAGGTAGTTGTCCGGGCTGTTGGAGTTGGCCATGTATTTATCCTTTACCGTTTGAGGCAAATTCTTTTCCGGGAACGTTGCTACAATGTCTTGGTTTCGCATCCAGTCGTCCCAACAGAACATATTCATCCGGCCAAATTTGTCTTTGTCCACCATGAATGTCCCAACGGGGATTGAATAAAAGCTAAAGCCTCGCTTCCTTGTGTCCCACTCTGCCCAAAAAGCGCCAATGCCATAAGCCGCCCTGTCCCAGAAGAAAAGCTCGCTTGCCGTGTGCAGGTTGCTGTTCCTCATGAACATGGACACAACCCTTGCCGTCTCGGCATACTCGTCGTCAACAGTGCTTGTCACCAGCTCCCTGTCTGCCGCTTTCGCCAAGGGCGTAAAGGTGAACCACTCACTAGCCTTGGGCATCACAAGCTCATGCTGGCCTGTTGCGTTCAGCCTCAACGCACGCTCAAGCGTCGTGTCAATATATCCCTCATTATTAGGTGTGGATTCCTGTACAGCTCCATTCAGGTTAAACCGCCTGTCTGGCTCTACAAACTCCGCAACTCGTTGCCAGTTAGACACATATCTCTGTCTGTACGAATAGAGTTGCTCCCTCTTCTGCTTTGGACTCTGGTTGTTGTACAACATATTACTGGCCTAAAAAGCTTTTACCAATGCCGCCTGTTCCCATCCCTCTGGATGCAACAAACGTATTTGAGAAAGAACTCCTGCGCCTGTTTGCCTCCGACTGGCTCCTTACTGCCTCCTGTTGCGTCTCATACGTCTCTACAGGTTTGGGGGCCTCCGGTGCCTTGGTTGACTCGCCTTTACCCTTGCTGGCAACACTATCAGCCGCACCACCCAAGGCCGCACCGATTGTAGTCCCCACGCCGGGCGCAATGATTGTTCCTACTACTGCTCCTACTGCACTTCCTACTCCTGACATTTTTTACTCCTTAGTTTAAGTTTTATGTATAAGTCCAACTCCTTACGTGAGTAAACATACAACTTTCCGCTCCTATGTCCACTACCAAATTGAAGGTGGGCACTTGCCTTTAAGTGCTTTAAAAAGCCAACATAGTCTCCAATACCCAAAAAAAAGAAAAAGCCATTGGCCTCCTCATAGTCCACAGCGCTATCGGAAATATGCCTTGTCCGAAGAAACTCTGACTCCATGCCCCACACACGAACCTCCTCCGGGTCGATGCGGTAGTAGTGTCCCAGCACAAGCCCGCCTCCGGTATAGAGGCGCACGCCTCCCTCGTGAAGCTTCCATGCCTCACTCAATCCCATACCTGCGTCCCTCCTTAACACCCTGTCAGATTCGGAAAGCACGCTCAAACCGTCCTCGCCAGTTATGTCCAATGTTTCGCTCACGATGATATTTCCCAAATGTACATGTTATTCCTGCCTTATAGTCTTGGGTTGTTGGACCTTGCACAAGCAAATTGTTCATTTTCGCCTCCGCTACATACCTCAACGGGTCTGCCCAATGGGACGCATTGTCATGCACAATCTCATTCTTAAATATGCCTCCCTCGCTTACCTCCGGCTTGCACCTGTAGCTTAACCAGTAGCTATACGCCCTGCCTGTCCCCTCCACGTCAAACCGGAACAGGTCAAACATCCCCAAAAGGTAATTGATGCCTATCCATTTGTCTTTCGATTTCGGCAACAACTGTATGCCCGGCAACCCTGCCTCCTGCCACATCTGCGCCTGTGTCATCCCCGTGTCCGTCATGTACCCTCCGTCATGCGGAAGGAAGTTTGCCTGTAATGTCGGATATTTGCTTTTGAGCCTTGTTACACGCTCTGCCACACGTTCGCTTGCATGCAACCCGCTGTCCAACTCCAATACATTGATGAAGGGGCCGTCCAGCTGGAATACAAGGTTAATCGTGTTCAGCGGCGCTCCCAAGTCCCATGTGCAATAGCATGGCTGTGTCGCGTCATAGGCCAACTTCCGAAAAGCGCCCTCCTGTACTGCCTTGTCCAACACCGCCTCCAATATGGCACCCTCCATCGGAACCTCAAAAGCCTCTTCCAAGGTCGAAGGGTACTCCTCATTCATCGACACCCCGTGTTGCCTCTTGGCCTGTTGCCACCAACGCTTTTGCTCCTCGGTTACAACAATCCCGCTCTTGCTCCTAAGCGTCTCAAAATAACTCTCTGTGGCCGCATTTATCGCCTCTCCCCCCTTCGATTTGTTGTTCTCGTCACTCCACCACGGCAAAAATACCACATGGAAATCTTTCTCCCCACGCTCCTCCTCCGGCACGCTCAACGCATTCATCACGTTTTCGTAGAATACCCCTCGCTTCCCGCCCCGTACCGTCGTCTCTACGAATATAAAGCCGTCCTTGGCCGCCGGGAATGTGCCGTTTACTATTTCTGCCGCTCGCTTCGGTTCGCTCGTCGCTATGGTGCCAAGCTCTGATATGTGGGCAAAACCAAGTCCACTACCTCGGAAATATTTACCGCCAACTATCTCGCTGGCCCTCCTCCCTGTCATCTTCACTATGATGCGGGACTGGAAATAGCTTATCTCAAACAACCCCGGCAATTTCCGCTTCAAACTGTCCAAGGCTACCTTCACAATGTCCGTCAGCTTTTCCTTTGCGTCCCCCAGCGTCCTGTCCACCAACGCCAGTTTCCACCCCTCCTCAAAAGCCGCCATGTCTGCCATCATCACTCCTATCGCCGTAGAACACCCCTGACGCCTGCTCTTTGGTATCAAAAAACGACGCTTCCCCTCACAGTAACACGCACGATGCAACTCCTCCTGAAACTTCCTCGGCTTGTATGGTATGATGTTCCCGTCCGTGAGTTTTATCTCATACAAATGCGATATCCTCCACATCGGGTCTTTCAACAACTTGGCTATCTCGCTTACTTCCATAACTAACGGTTAAACTTTAGCAACGCTTCCGCTTCGCTATATATCGGTTCCTCTACTGCATCCTCAACTAGCCTGCACCTCACAACGTCCCAAACCTCCGTGTTATACTTCCTCCTAGGCAACGGCAGGTCAAACACTTTCGCCTCCGATAACAGGCACGATGCTTCCTTCTGCACCCCTCCTGCCATCATCCCTCGGTAGTACATGTAAGCGTATTCAGGCTTCCGCTTCCACCTTTGCCCACTCCTGTCCTTCTTCCCCTCCCTTACCAAAAACTTGTTCTTGCTCCTCAATACCCACACAAATCCCTCTGCCTTCTCGTCAACACCTCCCCTTTCGGGGGCGATTACGATGCTGTCAACAAACTCTCCTACTGCCTCTTTGTCCATTGCCTCCTCACTTTCCTCTCGCATAGGCGTCCACTCCTTTCGCTATTGCTTCCGCTATTTCCTTTGGCCGCCTCCTCATCACCTCTGCGTCCTCCGGGTTGCTTATAAATCCACACTCACACAATACAAACGGCATCTTCGTTTTCCTCAATATCGCAAGGTTCGCTCGCCCCTGCACTTTGTTTGCCCTCCCCGGCAACAATACACACAGCTCACCAGCTATCGCACTCGCCAGCCGTGCCCCTTTTACGCTACTCGGATAAAAGCATACATGCGCCCCATGCGGCTCCGGATTCAATACTTCCTTGCCTCCTACCATTTTACTGGCGCTGTCGCAATGCAACGATACTCCTGCCTCGTACCCAGACGCATTCGCCGCCTTTATCGTTTCGTTCAAGTCTGCCGCATTGCTCATCCTCGGAAAGTCCAACACCTGCACCTCATGTCCAAGTTTTCCCAACTCTTCCACCAGATAGCCCGCTACTACGCATGATACCTCATGCTCTTCCAAGCCATTCCCTTCCGCTCCCGTCTTCCGGGCATGCCCTATATCTACGATTATTTTCATACTTTCCCTTTGCTGGGCATAGGCCGTCCGGGACGTAGCGGTTCGCGCACCACGCCTCCTCGCCTCCACCCAACTTCTATTGTTTGTTTGTTATTTGAGGATGCCACTTGCACCGGACGTTTTAAAAAAACTTTACTCTTCCCCTTGCGCCGCCGCCCAAAGGTCTTCCAATACCTCCACTGGCAACACCCACTCCTGATACCGCCCCTCCACGTCATGCTCGCTGTCCTCCCCTCGCCACCTTGCCATTGCCTCCTTGCTCGGAAACAAATGCAGTTCCAGCCCTCCTTCCTTCTTCTCTTTTACCATTATTCCTACTTCTTTTTCTTTCATAGCTTTCACCTTTCCACTCCTTTTCTCTTCGTCCTCCTTACTACGGCGTCTCCTATTTTCTCTACCCCTCCTACCATCAACACCCTCCTCCTCTTTATCTCTTCCGTCTTCTTTTTAAATCCTTCCAGTTTTACCTGCGCCTTTCGCTTTAATGCCAACTCCTTGCATATTGCCTTCGCCTGTTCCCGGTTCGCCTTCTCCTGCATCTCCCTCGCCTTCCTCTCCAACGCACTCTTGCTCCCTATCACCGCACACCCAGACACCTTCATGTTCCACTTCGCTCCCTCACATTGCGCCCATGTCAGATGCTTCCCTTCCCACTCCTCATAAAACATCTCCCTCCGCTCTTTCGCTACCTCCTCGTCTTTCGTCCCAAGGCTTATCTTCCTCCTCACACTCCTCGCCTTTGTACTCTTAAACAATAAACCCAAATAATACTTCCCACTAGCACTCCGGTATAAATGATGCTTCTCCCCCCATTTCTCCATATCCACCTCCCTCACACTCACATGCCACCTCTCATCATCTACTAAAAAATCACTCACCTTCTGCGGCCTCGCCTTGTGCAACATCCTTGGATAAAATACATGCTTCCCCCACGGCATCACTCCCATCTCTGCCCTCATCTTCACCATCTCCTTCACTCCCGCTAAAAATCCTCGCTCCGCCTCCGCACACCTCACTCTTATCTCGCCTTCGCTGTTCTTTCTCATTCCTCTTTTACTTTAATTCTTCCTTATACCACTTGTCAACTCTCCTCCGTATCATTCTTCTCTCCTCCTCCTTTACTCCCTCCTAACAGCTCTACCAACTCTTCCCCTACCATCTCTTCCTCCTTCTCCTTCACCTTATCCCACCCCTTTAACCTCATGTACAACCCCACCGCACTCATCTTCTCCTTCCCACTCATCCCTAGCTCCCGCCCTCTTATCACCCTGCTTAAAAACTCACACAGCTCTCCCTTCTTCAACTCTCCCTCTTCCTCCTTTTTTCCCTCTCCTCCTTCCCTCCTCACTCCTCCTTTGCCCACCCTCGCCCATACCTCCGGCCCTCCCATCCGCTTGAATATCGCCTGACTCATCCCTCGCCTCGATAACCCCTCTCCCAATCCCCTTATCACTCCACTCCTAAGCTCCTCTCTCAACTCCTTACACAACTCTTCCATCTGCTCTTTTCCCGTCATCTCTCTCTTCTTCTCCCTTCTCCTTCTTTCTTTCTTATTTATTCTTTCTTTCTTCCTCTTCCCTCTTCTTCTCTTCTAACAACATCCTTTTCTCCTTATACATACTATTTTTTCCTTTTAGCTTTTTTTACTCCTTTTTTCTTTTCTCTAACAAACCGCCTTTTCTCTCTATACGTTTTTTCCTATTACACAGCGTGATACCTTCTTTGTCCAGCGCAAAACACCCGCGACTTTTTCCCCGGCGCTCCCTGTATGGCATGGCAACACACAAAGCACCTAGGGGTAGTTGCGCCCTCTCATGGCCGTCGTCCTTGCCTCATGCTGGTCTGCGTGCGTGCGGCGAAACATGCGAGAAACTAGGCAAAACTGCAATAATTATTCTAATTCTTACGGTTGCGCCGAAAAACGGCTTGCGAGGTTGGCTTGTACGGGCCTTTTGAGAGGTGAGCAGATACACATATCATCCGGGAAAGGCGGCGCGTGCTAGGTGGCTTGCAGTGCGTTATCCGAGGTTGACCTCTATGGCCCTCGATTTGGCATTATGTGTGTTATGCGAAGTATAATAGAGTATCAATGAGTTATGAAGATTGCACACAAGAAGCGCACACTCCACTAAAAAAAACTGTTGCGTTTTACCGATAACGGTGCAAAAATCGCCCTTGTCAAGCGGATCACTAACCGCAACTTGATGCTTGAGGCTAGCCGCCCTTGCCCGCTTTTTGGAGGCAAGCTTGACAACGCGGTAGTCGGGTATGCACAAAATTGAAAATTTGTCAACATTTCGCATATAGATTTTTCGCCTTGCCTAAGCGCACACTTTATCAACGCCTTACGTCAAAATGCCGGGAAATGGCCTTTTTTTCGAAAAATCCAATGATGGACTCATTTGACCGCTAGGAGGGAGGAGGATTTAGGAGGAGGGAGGGCAAGCTGGTTAGTCCCGTTCGACGTGATTAGCCCCTACACCTACAAACAACCGCCACGAGAAAGAGGGAGAAGAAACACGGAGGAAGAGGGAACGTCCCCCCCCTCCTAAAGGTTCCCCCCCCGGCGAGGGAAAGTAATGACAGGAGGAAGAGAAGAAAAAGGATGACAAAATGGAATGAAGGAAGAGAGGAGGAATAGGAGAAAAAAAGAAGTTGATGAGAGAAAAAAAATAATAAAAAGCTATTGACAAATGAGAGAAAAAAGATATTATAAAGACATGAAAGGAACACAAGAGCAAATGAAAGAAAGAGAAGGTAAAGGAGATAATAAGGGAAGTTTTTGCAGAAGCGGGGCTAGAATTGGAGGAAACGGAAAGAGGAAACTATACAATGGCTTTTAGCATTAAAGGAAAACTTATTATTTAACAAAACAAAAAAACAATGAGATACAACAAAGAGGAAACAAGGAAAGCGTTGATTTATGAGTGTTCAAGAAGCACCTCAAATCGTGAGATAAAAAAGTATGCCCTTGAATTTGTGGAAGACCTTAATGACGGAGAATATTTTAAGAATCCCACACTAAAAAACGTGCGGAAACGCATGCTAGGGGGTTTGAGCGATTACGCACAAACAGGATGTGGGGAAGAAATGGCAAAAATATATGAAAGAGCAACTTGTTATTTCTATTGTTTCGCAGTTTTTGACAAATAGGAGCTATGAAGTACGATAGAATCAGAACACTACAATCGATAAACGCCCGGAAAAGCAGGAGCGCATGGGGAAGGGCGGTGAATGAGTATGCCTACGAACTTGCAGAAAGTATCGAAGACGGGAAAGAGTTTAAGGATATTAACTCATTCGCAATCGAGTTACTAAACGGAGCGTGTGACTGGTATGAATATTCGGAAGGCGGGTGCTCCTTGATTAGCGATTATGAAATAGCGGAAAGACTTTGCACCCCCTCAAAATTCAAAAAGAAAAAATATGGAGAATTGCCTCCGTATAGAGGCATGAGTTGGATTGACCTACAGGGAAGGGCATTGTGTGCGGCTAGTTATGTCGTTAAGTCTCACTTAAAAATAAAAAAACATGAAAGCGAAATATAGAAGAGAAAGTTTAACTCGTCTTTTCCTCTCTCGCTTAACTCCTGCTAAACTTTTTTATTATATCAATTATACCATGTCATGAAAACCAAATATTTAGTAGAGTGTTACGATAATATCAACAATAATGATTTTTTTCTCATTGTTACCCTGAAAAACAAAAAAACTTTTTTTGTGGGAATTTTTAAAAAAACTGAAAAAGAGATGATAAGAAAAGAAATTTTTAATATATTCGTATTCAAGGAATACTATAGTATTGAAAAATTAAAAAGAGAAAGAAAGCCAGTAAGCTTTATTTTTTCATATAGAAACTCTTTAGCAGAAATGATAAGAAGTTCTCCTTGTTACAAAAAAACCGAAAAACTAATATTCATAAAATGAAAATAATCAAAGATACATATGGGTGTTTAAGTTGTTTTTTGAAGCAAAAAACAAAAATAAATATAAAAAGAAAACTAGGAGAAACAAGGAAATATGAAATTATTTATGAGCTAAAAAAGCCAATGTGTGGCTTTTTTGAAAGAGAAATGCTTAAATGTATGTTAATTGATGCTGGATTTGAAGAGTTTTCATATATTTGTCGCATGAACAAAAAACTTCTTAGAGTTGATAAAGAAGAAAAAACAATATTGCCTATTATTGGAATATGCTTTCAATCCAAAGTCATTTTACCTCAAGAAATACTTATCAATTATTCATCATTTTAAGAAATGAAAGTTTATCAATTTGAGTTCGAAAACCCTCACGAAGAAAGGCGGATGTTCCCTGTCTCCTATCTAAATTTCAATCACGGTCTTAGGTGCTTTTTTTCTGCGATAAAAGATGATTGGAGAATAGGCTCAATCATAGAAGTTTTTATCGCAAACAAACACCCTAGGAGATTGATTTTCAGAATAGAAAGCCGCCCGGAAGGCGATTTGATTAGCGATTTCCGGAAATGCCCGCTAAAGGAAAATCGAGAATATAGGTTTAACTTTAAAACGTTAGAACTAAATGAAAAAAGAAATCGATCTTTTTATAAGTAAACTTGCGAAAGTAATAAAAGGTAAAAACTATTTATACTGCGTTTGTAAAAAGGGCTATTCTTTTGGATTCATTGAAGCCGCAAGGAGGCTACAACTCAAAAAACAAGATTCTTTGATTTTCGTAAGGCACGGCAATCAATTTACTCTCCGTAACGAGTTTGAAGGGTTGAGTTTTAAAGGATTGCTAATTTACGGCTCATTAGCAAAACTAATAAAAAACGAACTCACAATTTACACCATTCCAGAATTTAAGAAAGAAGTTTTTAATAAAAAAGATGCTCTTTCATTAGCTTATACCCTTGTTGATGAAAACCTAAAATTTAGTTTACTTAAAAACAACATTGAGCTTGATTTAAAGATTTTTCTCGAAACAGGAGAAGAAAAAGAAAAAACAAAAAAATGAATACAATGTATATAATTAAAATGTATCTAACTTGTAGAAACAAAACACCTTTAGTATCTACAATGTTAGAAAGTGAAAACAACGAAAAGATGATTGAATTTTTAAAAAAATCAATCAGTATTAAATATTTTCTAGTTCTAGAAAATACTAGAACAGGCGAAATTATAAAAAAATATATAACACCATACACAATAAAAGGAAACACAATCGGTTATCTACCTATCCTGCGTAAAACGGGCGGCGGAGCCAATATCGGGTTCTTGTTTGTCGGGGTGAAGCCTGTAAATTGGTACGAATATAAGACTAAGCAAGTTTTAGGTCATTTTCCGGAATACGGAGAATCTAGTTTAAAATCTATATATCCGTACACACGTTGCTTCGCATCAAATAAAGCATTAGCACTAAAGTATTATAAACATTGTGCAATAAAGCTTAACAAAAAAGGAATACTCGTAAATTTATCACAAGAGCTTTTCTTAAAACTGCATGACTCAAGGCAACATGTGGAAGAATTGTGGGAAGCTTATTCAGAAATCAACAACAAAAACAACAACAACCGTATTATTTTTTAAAAAAAATGAACGCAAAAGAAACAAAAGCTTTAGAGATCTTATTCAATTTTGTGAGAAAAAACTACAAAGAAATTCTTGAAGAAGAATATATTGACAATACATACAAAAATCTTGATGTAAAATTCTTGTCAAAATCCAGAAGAAAAATTACGGCATTTTTGAAATATATCGGAGAAAGAGACTTTCGCGGTCGTGTTTATGGCAAAAACAAAATCATCCTAATAAAAAATTCCGATATGATTAAACTAAATAAAAGATTGAAAAATAGAATAAATCTAACGCCTGATAGTATTTTATATAAAACATATTCCCAGGAATATGTGAAAATCCTAAAATTTTTTGTTGAAAATGTTTTATGGGAAAAGCTAAATGCAAGCAACGTCGAATATCTAACAGAATACATAATTCCGTATCTAGGGGATAATAAAACAACTTATGAGCACCCTAATTGTCCAAAATTATTTGTTAATACCAGCCTAAGAAATTATCACTATTTCCCAGATAACTGGTGTAAGCCTGACAACAGAAAATTAAAAGAGCCGCTTCTAGGCTTAGAACTAGAAGTTTATGCAAAAAAAAGATGTATTTTTGATAATGACTCAAATTTCTTCTACTTGCAAAGAGATAGTAGTATTTCCTCCGAAGAAGGAGGCGTAGAAATAACAACACTTCCCATGTCTTTTGATGATCTAATCAAAGATGAAGGGGGTATTGATATATTAACAAAAGAATTCATGCCTAAATTTTCTTGTTTTTCGCAAAACACACCAGATACAGGATTCCACATACATTTATCAAAAGTCAATTTCTGCACAAAGGTTTATATTATGCTGAAAAAGGCTTTTTACTGTTTCCCTTATGCATTTATTACAGAACTTTTTGGAAGGAATAATACAGGATATTGTAGAGCTGAACCGCAAATTCAAAAGCTAATGGAATTTGGAATACATCCAAGCGCGGCATCAGAATTAGGACTGGAAAAAATATTTCAGCCTTATTGCGAATCCAGATACCTAGAATTAAATTTCACCAATAGTCAAACAATAGAATTTCGACGCGGCAAAGGGACTGTTGATACGATTATGATAAAATCCATTTTAGATTTTTGTTATCATATTTACAAATATTCCATTGAAGCGCAAGATCTATATAAAAGCGATTTGTTAAGTATTAGATTGTTTTTGCAGAATTACTTAATGGAGAACGCTAAAACCGAACGTCTAAAAAAACTTATAAAAAAATATGAAGAATATAAAAAATAAAATACAAAAAACAATTATCGAAACAATTATAATCATTTTTGGACTATTGATATACTTTAGCCTGATGTTCGCATTAGGCTTTTGAAAGAGCAGAAGAAAGAGCAAATGAAAGAGCAGAAGAAAGAGCAAATGAAAGAGCAGAAGAAAGAGCAGAAGAAAGAGCAATCCTCTTTTTTGCGACGACAAACAAACCTAGAATGTTATATTTCGAGCTTGATAGGTAGCCTTAACTTAGAATTCTCAAATGTTTTCCATAGGCCTTTATCTCAAGATCTATTTCAAAAAATAAGGCTGGAAACTATCAATTATTTGCTTAGAAACGGAGTTAAAATGACATACCCTACATATCAGCAATATACTTTCGTAAAAATCTTTTACGAGACGCCGGAAGAAGAGAATAAAGCTTTTTTTCTAATGGAGGGCATCAAAAACATCATCACAAAAAACGCAGAAAAAAAACAATAACAAAACAAAATCATGTGTATTATTGCTTACGGAATCAAGAAAGATATCGGCAATCAACGTTTTCAAAATTGCCTAACAAATAATCCAGACGGATTTTTCCTGCTAGGTTTTAAGAGAGGATGCAAAGACGATAACCCGGAATTTCTAATTAGAACTCTTCTAAAAAAGGAAGTTGTGGCCACATGGGAAAAAATTCCTAATGATTACGTAGTCCTTCTTCACGCTAGAATCAAAACTCATGGCTCTATTTCTGAAAAAAACGTTCACGGTTGGAACGGTAGCGGCTGGTATTTTTGCCACAACGGCGTTCTTTCCATAAAAAATAAAGGAGATCTAACCGATAGTGAAACCTTCTTCCGATACCTGTTTTTGCCAGCCTTTGGCGAAACAGGTATCAAGGAAACAAATGAGGGCATTGATGATATGGTCAACTCTATCATTGGCCAAAGCAAATTTGTTTTTTGGAAAAACGGAAAGATGTTGTTTTACGGTAATTTCGAAAGACCAGACAAAAACAAATTCGCTTATTTCTCAAATTCCTCTTATAAAAAGAAAGAATATAGTTACTGCTCTTTTTATGGGGATGAAGTTTATTGGAACAACAAAACCGGATATTCTAAATATTCCAAGACCTACAATTACTCAAAAAAATACTACTCATTTAATAGCAAACTAATACCCGAAAAAAGAGTTCAATAGTTTGTCATAAAAATACACCAAATTCAACCCCTGTAGTCTTTATTTAGGCTACAGGGGTTTTTTATTACACTTTTGTTTTCAGGTAGTTAAGGGGACGCTAACTTACTGCCTCTTCGATCTGTTCGAGAAAAAAGGTTCGTTTTTTTGAATTCAAAATTGTTAAAAAATTAGAATCATTTCTTTTTTTCAGCAAGGCGATAAAATCGGAGGATGAATTCACACTCATTCGCACTCCCTCAAAATCGTCCAGCACTAAGAGCGGGGTTGATTGCGCTCTATTTATCAGGCGCGTATCATTTTTATAGCTTGCCATTTCTCTTTCCAGTTCAGGAGCTTTCATGTAAAAAGCTGACCTGCCTTTCCATAATTCCTGCGATATCAAAGCGCATGAGGAAAAGGTTTTACCTTTTTCCGGGGTGCAGACAAATAAGCACCCGCTATTTAAGTTTTTCAGAATTGGAAGTATTCGGCTCTTGTCGATCTTTCCATTCACGCAAGCATCATAAAACCCTTGAGGAATGCCGGATTGCCTCAACCGTTTTTTCCATGATGCTATTCGTTCTTTTTCTTTTTCTTTTCGCCGCCATTCTTTCGTTTCCTGTTCTGTTGTTAGCGGTATTTCATCTAATCTCTTCAATAGTTCTTCTAAATTCAGGATGTCTTTTGCTAGTTTCGGCTCAGAAATACGTTCCATTTCTTCTAAGGGATAGTCATGGGAATGGTGATTCATATCCTGATTTTACATGAATTTGGAAAGGGCGTTTTTTGTGAAATCGTCAATGGGCAAAACAAAGTTAGCATAGGGCATATGGGTAATAAAATCCTTGTCCTCAATTAGTGGCGTAATTTCCCCAGAGAAGGTTCTATTTGAAATGTGGAGGTAATAAAGAGATTTCAAAAAATCTTTATTAGGTTCATCCTCTAAACCAAATGCTTCTGGATAAAAAGCTCGAAGGTTCGTGAGCTTCTTTACGGAAAGTTGTGTAGGCATCCATTTAGCCTTATTCCACACCATTGGAGTGATGTTGAACCCCACCCGTTGCATCATGAGCTTGCAAAGGGCTTCGTTAGTATTGGCGAACTTGGAGAATGCTTCTAATTGTTCTGTTGGTAGTGCTTTCGTCATGTCGTTTTTGTACCACATGTTTTGACATGCACAAGAAAAAAAATAAAAAAAGATTGCCATGTGTAAGAAAAAAGATACAATGAGGGCATGTCAGACAACCCAGAACAATTGACCACAGTCCCGGCAGAAGGCTTATCAATGATAGCACCTCTTGCTGGGAATCCGCTTGCTAACGTACTTTCCAACAAAGAATCGCTAGAGGCGCTTGCTTCTATATATATAGCAAAGCAGATGCCGAGAAACATGATGGAGGTTTCCTCCAAAATTAGACAGCTTTGCTCGTTCCGTCATTTAGCTAACACCGCATTCTTTGAATACAAAAGGGGAGGCTCTAGTATTTCAGGAGAGACAATCCATTTAGCAAATGCGTGCCTTACCGCTTATGGGAACGCAGAAGCTGGGTGGAGAAAGATAGGTGAACATGTAGATGAAAAAGGAAGGGTTTGCTCCGACTGTATAGCTTTCTGTTGGGATAAAGAAAACAACATAAGAAGGGAGATAGCCTTTTCTGTTCCGCACCACAGGGACACAAAAGACGGTGGATATCCTCTTACGTCTGATAGAGACATTTATGAACTTTGCGCTAATATGGCCTCTAGACGTATCAGGGCGTGCATTTGGGCGGTATTGCCGGACTTCATTAGGCAAGAGGCGGCAGAGGCTTGCCAAAACACGCTAAGAGCCACAGATACACCCATTGCTGAAAGAATAAATGGATGTGTAATAGCCTTTTCCAAAATCGGAGTCTCTAAAGAAATGCTTGAGGCTTACCTTAAACACAAAATTGAGACTAGTAAGGAATCTGAAATCGTAATGCTTATTGGTCTCTTCAACGCCATTAAAACCGGGGCTATAAGTAAAGACGAAGCTTTCTCCAACGAAGAAGACAAGTCGTCAGAAGCGCCAATATTCAAAAAGAAAGAAAACAATGACAAAAATTAAATGCATGCTCTGCGGTATGGTTTTAGAGGAAGAAGACTACTCTATCCCACTAATGCGACCGCGTAAAGGAATGGATGAACAACCCGATTTTTTTGAAGGTATATGTCAGAGCTGTAAAAAAAGTATCGATAGAGCCATGATAGAGTATGAAAGAAAAGTACATGATGATGATGATGATACAAGAATTTGTTGAAAAATACAAATATACCGAAGCAGAGGGTATTATGTTAGGGGCCTTTATTTCAGCGGGCCTTTGGACAATTATTCTATACTTTATATTTTAACCACACACGAACAATAATGAAAACAAAAGATAAGGAAAGACAAGGATTGCCTTCATGTTCCAGCTTAGCACGGCTGGCGTTATGTCCACACTCATTGAGATATGACGTTGAAGGAGTAGAGACAACCTCTGAAATGGCTGAAAGAGGCAACAGGATTCATCAATACCTTGCATACCAGAACATACTACTCACCGAAGAAGAGACGAAACTCATGCTTGCATGCAAAAGAATCGTGACAGAAGTTTCGTCGATTTGGGCGGGAGAAGACAAGTTCGAGGAATTAATGAAGGAGGAAAGATGTTTCTTTTTCGAGGGGGACAATGCAATCTTTTCTGGGAAACCCGACTTAGTTTTAGGCAAGTCTGACGAAGAGGGATTCCATTTATTGATTATCGACTATAAGACAGGGCCTTTAGAGCCGGAGTCCACACAAATAAACCACCAGCTTAGAGGGTTGGCCCTATGTTGCAAGCAACACATCGAAAGGAATTATCAGGACTGCAAAATAAAATCAGTCTCTTGTGCCATTGTTCAACCTCTGGTGACATCTTATCCTGTCATTGTGAGGTACAGCGAAGAGGACATCAAAGAGGCAGAAAAAGAAGTCATTGAGATATGCGAACGCACAAGAAAGAGCCTTCCTCCTCAAGCTAACAACTATTGCAGGTACTGCAAGGGTTTTGCTGAATGCAAGAAGCCATTAGAGGTGGTGCAGACAATCACTACCCCTGCTACAGCTTTTTCTTCTAAGCTGAAACAAATGAATCCAGAAGAACGCTCTAAGCTATATTTTACAGCTAAATTGGCCTCGAAGGTGGCCAAAGAGATAGAAGAATCATGTTATGAGTTGCTGAAAAATGGCGAAGAGATTGACGGCCTTGGTTTAAAAGAAGGAAATACGGTTCGTAGCTTTAAAAACGAAGGGTTATCTAGGGTTCAGCAAGTCATTCCTCTAGGGGACATGATGGAAGCCGTTAGTGTTTCAGTCTCTAAGCTGGAAGAGGCTTTTCACAAACACCAAAACATTGTGAACGGGAAGCAGTCTAGAAAAGCATCGAACGAACAATTCAATAAAATCTTTGGAAGCTATATCGTCGAAAAAAAACAGAAAGAAAGGATAGTTAAAAAATGAGCGCAAAAAATCCAAAATGTCCAATATGTCATAACGAGTATTTCATTGTTAAGGATATCGTGTTTACTGGCCTTGGTAAACAAGGCTATCCTTTTGGAAAGAAGGCATATATCTCTAAATGTTCTAAGTGTGGTTATCAACTCGACCCGTGTTTCTCGGAGGAAGAAACTCTTTTAAGAATCAGGAGATTCGCAACCGATATTCTTGTCTCTTCCTTAGTTATGCATAAAAACTTAAACAAGGTTACACATCATCCGAAAACAATCACCCAAGAAGAGCTGGAAAAAAGACTTAAAAAGGCTATTGAGCAAGGCACTAAAGACTTTGCTGACGTAGAAGACGTCACAAAATACGTTGAAGACCTAAGAGGGAGGGGTGAAAATCTATGATAATTGTTGATTTATTAGACATTCTCGTTGTCTCGCTTGCGATTGTGTTGTTATTTGTCATTCTTATCCAATACATCATATACAAAGTGAAAAGAAAATGAACAAAGAACAGAAATCTTTTTGGGAATATGGTGCGGCATGGGCAACGACAGTTGTTATTCACACCTATATACGTTCTCTGTTGAAAGATAGAGGCATACCTCTGTCCCCGGATGTGCTTCACACCTACCGAGACAAGAAATCGCACTATGGAGAAGTACTGAAAGACGCTTGGAGGTGGCGCCGCATATGCAGGAATATTACAAACAAAAAAAACTGTGGAATACGAAATTGAAAATGGAAATGATTGGTTTAGAGTTATTGATAAAAATAATCGAAAAAACCAAATAATGGTAAGGGGGTTTATTCGGTATTCAGGCAAAAATTATCCCCCACTCCAGTTTGATGGGATTCCGTATTGGCATGTACAAGGAGAACCCTTTAGGTCTTCCAAGCTTGCCATAGAAAGAGCCAAGGAAATTTTAGCTAAAAAAACTGTTATGAATAAGTTGTTTTATAAAATACGAGCAAAATACAGGACTGAAAATGTCGAGAACGATGTTGTTGAAGGATATGAAGTTTACTCCACATCTGTGGATTATGAAGACATAGTTGCTTGCTTCTTTTCCTCTGAAATTTATGGAGCCGAACTAGCCTACAAAAAGGCAAGTGAAGCCAAGGATGAGCTTTCCAGTTGGCAAGACGAAAGGAGAGCAGATAATGCCTAGCATGGATTTGTTTCAATATGAAAGGAAGGTTAGAGTGTACAATATCGCCAAACAAATATGTAATGTTTTCAGTAAATTTTTAGGGGTTAAAGAGACTGTCCCACAGCTCAAAAAACATCTCAAGGAAGAGGTAGAAGAACTTCTTTCGGCCAAAAACAAGAAGGAAATGGCGTTTGAATGTGCAGACGTTATCATCCTTTGCATGAGAATACTTATCGTTAGCGGCTACAAAGACCCTCTTGCTATCATAGACAAAAAAGGTAAGATTGTCCTCAACCGCCTTGAAAAAGCAGTAGGAATCCAAATGAGAACACCCGGACTAGACGGTCGTGAGGCGTATAGGTTGGCAAAACAAGAACTAGAATATGGAAAAGACAACTAAAAGGGGGCGACCTCCTAGAAAAAAAGAGCCAGAAGCAGAGGTTTTGCATACAACAGCGGAAGCCATTTGCGAAATTCAGAAAAATCCAGATACAGAATTTGAACAAAACTCTGTGTTCGGTGTTGTGGTGTTGAAAAGAAGCCGCAATGGGGGGATAGTGATGACTCAAAAGGACTCCCGATTTGAGCTTGTCGATTTCAGATTCCCAGTATCAGAGAAAAAATCATGGAAAAAGACAAAGTAATCGCCAACGTTTTTAGAGATTTCAGTTGTTGGGTTGGGCTGGATTTATCCCTGACGGCAACAGGGCTTTCCGTCCTTTACCAAGACATCAAGCTGGACGGCTACAGATATACCCTCACCAGCCCCCACAAGGGGCCTAGACGGCTCTCCGAGTTCGCCAACCATATAAAGCTCGCCGCAGAACAAATATTGGCATACAGGCCCGCTAGCGAAGTTCTGGTGTGTATAGAGAATTATGCCTTCTCGCAGTTTGGGAAAATCGTCCACCTAGGAGAACTTGGCGGGGTTGTGAAACAAAACCTGTTTGATGCAGGATTGTCCAATATTTTGGTTTACCCACCGACTACCCTAAAAAAATTCGCAACAGGAAAAGGTGTTGCAGAGAAAGGGCTGGTGATGACCAATGTTTACAAACGCTGGGATGTAGATACATCCAACAACAACGAAGCGGATGCATACGTCCTCTCTCGTTTAGGCCATTGTTTATGCTATCCTGAAACTTACACAGAGTTCCAGCGTGAGGCGTCTAAAAAATTCCAGCTGGCATAATAGGCATGCTATACATAAACAAGCTTACCGATAAACAGTTTTATAACGTTCTCGGAGGTTATGCTAAAGGAGTGAGACTAAGGAAGCTCCTCAAGAGATACCATTATACGCCTAACATGTTCATCAAGGACACTTTGAGGGGGAATAAAATCAAGGCTATGGACTTTTGTTTAGCGGCCAGCAAACACTTTCAACGCCGGGCAGAGCTATACAGAAAAGACTTTAAAACCAAGAGATGTATTCCTCTTAACCTGATAAACCCCCGAAGAACAAGACGGGCGGGGATTTCCGCTTACCACAAACAGGCTCCCTTGTCTAAAATGGAGTTGGAGAAAATAGATGATTTCTTTTTTGGCTGACAGTTATTTTTTCTTCCTGCCAATCCGTAACCAGTTTGCGGCCTTGTTCATCCATTGAGCGGCGCTTTGAGCAAAAACCTTTCCGTCGCCGATAGCGGCAATATCTTTGGGGTCGCCCATATTGGCAAGCTCAATATCCATGAAATCAATCCAGCCGGGGAGGCCCTTAAACTCTGTGCAGGGGTTGAATCCGTATTGTCCCCACCCCTCTTTTTCCAACAACGAATGCGACGTATGAAGAAGCCTGAAACCAAAAGGCCCTTGAGTATTTGAAGAGACGATTTTCTGATAGGTACTGCGATTAGAAGTGACGTATGATGTCCGCAACCGCAAGATAAAATCAATCTTCATATTGTCCCACCTGTTAGACATAAACAGGTTCACATCCCTTGTGAGAGGAACTATGTCCAGAGACGGATTTAGAAGCTCTTTATCCAGAAGTTCTACTAGGTTTGATGCGATATTAGTTAGAACTTTATCTTGCTTGTCGATAGCGATAATGACATTCATTTGTTTTGAAGAGAGGTAACAGTATAATCAATGCGCCGAATAAGCTCTACCTGTTGAGCCATTGCTTCTGAAATCTTCAATGTCGCATGAGCTTGGTCTTGTTGCAACTTTAGCATGTCCTGCCGCATTTTTACGTTGTCCTGATACAGAAAGAAGCAACACACCAAAGGAGCGAACAGGATTACAATCTCCTTATAATCCTTAACAACTTGAAGAAGAGAAGCAATTTTTGTTGTCGGCATTAACGTCACTTCTTGAGTTTTTGGACGACAGGAGGCTTGCCGGAGATAATGAGGTTCCCGTTTTCGTCAACGCTATAGCTAATCTGCCCACCCTGTTCACCAGACAAAGTAAACGATGTGTTGGCACAACCAGTAGTGCAGAAAAAGGCAATAACAGCACCAATGATGGCACTGACAAGGGCAATCCATTTGGCAGGAACACCCTTTTCCTCTGCAAACTCTGCCGCATGAGTCAGGACGATAGAAGAATATCCTTCGTCAAGCATCCATGTGGCAAGCTCACACGCCTTGGTGTGGTCTTCGGGAACACTAGTATCTAACCCAGCCTGAACAGCAACAGCCTCTACTAGCGCTTCGAACGTGTAAGTTGTCTTCATACATGGACAAATAACATTCATTGTTTTCCTATACAAACAAAAACTCCGCACTACTAACGCATTTTACGCCCGTAGTGCGGAGGTCTTACGAGGTGGCCGTGAAGGTTGACCTACGGTATATACCACACTTCCTACTTTTATATGATTAGTTGTTTGATTTGGATTGATTTTTACCCTAGCTCATAAACTCATATGGCAGGGTTTTGCTACACCTTCCTAGCAACAAATAGTTGCTGACTCAAAACAGTTTTAATTTCATCTACTTGTGAAACTAAAAATGATTCTTGTCCGGCTACCTCATAAAGGTATTCGCAAATCTCGTCACATTCTTCCCTAAGCACCTCAAGCACTTCGTCATCACTAGGCGTCTCTGTTAAGGAAACCTCATCCATAACGATGTCTTTATCGGGGCTTAGGGAATTGCCTGAATAGGACTCTTTGAATGTGTCGAAAAGCTTTGAACACTTTTTATACATTGTCCCTGTTGCCTCATGAACCCAACCTCGCTCGGTTAGCTCATGAACATTGTTCAGGAACGTTAAAAAGTTATTCAAGACTGCAAGGTTAATCTTCTTCTTCATCGGAACGCTTCGCCTCAATACTAGGGAAGCTAGCGCACTTATCAAGCCCAAATCCTCTGATGGTATAAATAAGAGGTTTGATAAATTCTTCCCAAGAAGCGGAAACGAAGAGCGCCTTTTTCAGCTTCTTCATGTAAGGCTTGGATTTAATCTTATAGAAATACTTTTTATCAAAGCCAATCATTTTGCCTTCGACTAGACCAGACACAACAAGCGAATCAGTCTTAGCGTTTTCACCAACATGGAAAACAGGCGCTCCGATAAGATTGGAGATTTTCTTCTTAATGGTTGTTTTATCCTCTTCGGAAATATCCAATTCGTCAACTAAGTCGATAACGTCAGGTTTGACTCTATACCAGACGTTGCAATCAGGATTTAAATCAATACCTTTCTTACACAAGTCTTCAAAATCAGCCATAAATATGGCGCTCCTGACAGGATTATCGTCAAACATGGCAATAAGTCCTCTCAACATGCTTTTCGGAAATTCCTCTCCGTTTATTTTTTTTCGTTCCATACTATTTATTGGTTATTGGTTGTTTTGGATTCAAGGCAAAACATCGAAGGAAATACACCATGTAGCTCCTAACGATGTAGCAATACTAATAAGCAACGAGAGAGTAATCAATGTTTTTTTTTTTTGAAAATGTCATACAGAAGAGAGAAAAGTTTTTGTTTTCCTCTCTTATAAATTCGCGCGCGCGTATATACGGTGTAACGTCCTTTGTGGTTGGAGACGGTAGTTAATAACTTCGAAGTGGTCTATGTTATCGTTTCGCTAACACCTTCGAACTTGGCTCTCTTGTTAGCCGCTCTATGCAACCTGTTAGTCGAACGAAGGAATAAAACTGATAATTAAATATTAAATGGTTTATTCTTACATACTTTATCTAACCAACGTGTTCCAAATTAGAACTGTTTTAAAACCATTTATTTTCTAATCCCTTTGTTTCTCTAACCAAGCCCACAACTTTGTTTGGCTCCATAGCCGATAGGCGTAAATCAAAACTTTTGAAAAATCATGAAGGATATGCTTGCCATATCCGAACTCTTTTCTTGTAGAGAACCAAGTTATTTGCTAAACACTTGGTTGTTGCTAACCACGAGGGAGATTGAGCCTTGGAGCGGCCAAAGGAAGACAATCAACTTAACCGCCCTGTTCCTTGAACAAGATTTTAACGACACACCCCTCAAAAAATCAAGCCTAAAGTTTGACATAAAAAAGGCGAGGATTGCTTGGAGATTTATTACAATGTCCTTATTATAAGGGGTTTATAATTGTGTCATACAAGGGTTATTTTTTTAGGCCCACCTCAACTGGCACAAAAAAACCGAGGGCGCAGGTAAAACATGAGAAAAACCCTGCGCCCTCGGATGATATGATACTAACGCAATGTCATCAACCGTTTGATGAATACAGGTGGATGATAGCGTAAGTGGCTCTATCGGTCAAGCTTTATTCTGGCTTTGTTTCTTTAAACCATCTCAAAAACTCAATAACCTCTTTATCTTCTCTTTTAAGAGTAGGAATCTCGTTAAAAGTAAAAATTTTCATAGGAACATGAGGTTGAGGAAGATTGTTTATTTTGTTTCTGGCCGTGACTTTTATCTCAATCTCCTTGTCTGGTTTCTCTAGAGAAGGGAAGACTTCAAACTCGTTGACAATCCATCCCTCTTTTAATGAAGCCATTTCGTCCTTGAGTTTAGTCCAAACCTCTTGAAGATGTTCTGGGAGGTCTTCCGGTGAAAGCAATCTCCAATCATCCAGTTGCAGAGGGGAAATAGTGGCTTTATCGTATTCTCCGACTTCTTGAAAAACTGCTCTTAAAATCATAGTAGTTATGCTAATTGACGAACCACAATAGAACCGATAGTGTTTCCTTGAGTGAAGCCATTATTGCAAGATACCTTAATCAAGGAAGTTGCTTCGCCAATAACGTGCTGAAAGTAACAACTCAAACGAACAACATTAGCTCCAACTGGAATAGCTATAGTCGAACCGCCAGTTTCGTTTTCATAACTCCACCCTGAAAAATCAGAGTAGTCTCCGTTATATATCAGAGGTTGATTACAGTCTTCCAAAGTTTTAATAATGTCTGGACGATTATTGCCGGAGCCTTGGTTGTATGCTACAATAGTATAGGTACTTTGGACGCCGAAATTAGGGATTAAAACTTCATAAACCCCAGAAGGTGCTTCTGCCGGAAGTACAGCGTCGTTGGTAGCATAACCAGATTCCGCTACTAAAGGAATAGTTCTAATGTACATTGATTCTTCTTCTTCGTTGTTGGGTATGGACACTTGGCCCAAATCTTCATTTGTTTCTGTAAGTAACTGGTGGAGAGAGAGTTATTCACCCCCCCCACCAACTAAGCGGGCATATCAGACGTGACAAGCTCCTTGTCGCCGATAGCCCACATATTCTGGTCGGTTAAAAAGTAAATGGTTGAATTGCTCTTCGTTTCCAAAGCGTTATATTCTGCCTTGGTCATGGATTTGAATTGAATATACCTTGCATCGTTACTTCCTACAGGAGCAACCGTTGTTTCAGTCAAATCATCCTGTGCTATAACAGAACTCAAAATTTTGTTTCCTGCTGTAACAGTTACAGTATTATCGAAAGTCGCTGGCCCTGTAGCACTTAAAGAGTTTATTGTCGTACCCCCCCTTACCAGAAGAGAGTTTTCACAGGTGGCTTGGCCGTTTTTAGCCACATTGAAACCGCCTCCTGTGTCAGCACTTTGTAAGCCAACCAAAGAGGAGGTGGTGTACTGGTATATAACCATATTCCCGTTGTTGCATAGGAATGTCCAAATTACCAGTTTAACAGTAGGCTCTTTATCGGTAATATCTGACTGGATTGTTCGTATTTTTATATTACCTTCAAAATTTTTTGCCCCTTGAACTTCTTGCTCGGTATCAAGCGTCATATAAAGGTTATCCCCCATTGCCTTGTTCAAGACATCATTGGCCGCTGGGGATGCCTTTACCGTTCTAATTAATTCGCCTGTAAACTGCCAGTCACCTGAAATCTCTTGGGGCGCTTCCGGGTCAAAGCTTTCGCCGCCACCGGACGACACACCGGGAACGGCGAGACTAAAATTTGCCGGTGTTACAAGCCAGTTAATGTTACTATTACCTGCTTGCACATATACCCAAGAAGAAACAGCCACAAAGGGAATCTGCATAGAGTTCTCCACTTTCGTGCAAAGAAGAGAAAACATGTCAGGCTCGCTTTGTGTATCACTATCTGCCGCCAATAGTTCGACTTCTCCCGAACCAGAAGGGGCATTGACGGATAGAACATAGGATTTCCCCTGTTCTACCTTAGCAAAGCCGTTGGACGATTGTCCGTTGGCGCGAGGTGTGGCCGCCGCCATTGTCATGGGGACTGCCACAGCCTCTGGCTCAACAGAGGAAACCACTTCCGACTCTACTGCTTTTACCTTTTTTTTCGTTGCCATTGTTAGTATTGGTTAGGTTGAGGGTGGGGACTAGTCTTCCCAGCCCCTTATCTTCAACTGTTTGTTTATTTGCCTTAATTCCCGTGAAAGTTTTCTGTAGGTTGCTGACCTTTCGCCGTTTTCCTGCTTGGCCTTCTTCTTCTCCCTTCTTATCTGCCTAGCCCTCTCCTTCATAGCTTCTTTTTCGGTGTAGAGGGGATTTACTGACTCTGGAAGGAATTTCTGTGTGGTCGTCTTAGCTTGTGAAAGGGCATTTGATAATGCACCTACCATCTCTAGAGCTTTGGTCATACTCTGCCCAGAAGTACCAAATATTGTGGTAGCCGATGCGACACTCCCAATATTTTTGCCTACATAGGAAACCATATCAATGTAATCATTGGTAGTCAAAGCACCTTCCTTGTCCCATTTTTCCGATACAGTCTCATACGTCTTCACAATACTTCTGACTAAGCCTTGAATTGATTTGGATAAATCAGCCATATCGGCTC
>ERZ779876.537-NODE-537-length-41375-cov-5.365658_pt1 | contig 41375 bp, 45 predicted proteins | sample MGYA00511068_ERZ779876 | MGnify/ENA primary metagenome ERZ779876 (study PRJEB29588, sample SAMEA1970858) | human gut metagenome | biome: human gut; feature: human-associated habitat; material: faeces | place: Denmark | collected 2008/2010 ...
ATTTTATATTGTAATTATTATTATTTATACTATATTGTGCAAATCGCAAGATGTTTTCTGAAGAACGATAATTAAAAGGAAGTGATAGTATTGTGGAGTTAGGAAAATCATCAGCAAATTCACAAATATAGCGTGGATTTGAGCCTCTGAATTGATATATGCATTGAGCTGTGTCACCGATGACAAACAGGCATTGATTACGATTAAGAAGTTTTAAAATTTCGTGTTGTATCCAATTGATATCTTGGTATTCATCAACGGCAATGTACCTGTATTGCTTGGTAATTTTTAATAGAATATTAGGACAAAAATAAAGAAGATCGTAAAATTTAAGTAACATGCCGTCATAGTCAATATAGTTATTTTCGTCCTTATATTTCTCGTATTGTTCAAAAAAATCAATCACATTATCAATTACTTTGGGTTGTATAATGTCTGAGTAATTGTCAGTTATATACTTGTAAAATGTAGTATTCTTATTAATAGCCCCTGAAAAAATCTCGACAAGAACATTGCCTCCGGGTAATAGGCTGTCGTCTCCTTTGAAATAGGTATTAATATGTTCATCTCTGAGTTTTTGCATAACGTTTATTTGTTGAGACGGCGTTATAATATTAAAGTGAGGGGAAAGTCCCAACCAGGTCGAGTATTTACGAAGGAAATAACAAGCAACACTATGAAAAGTCCCACATAACATACCCTGTTGATCTTTTCCGGCAATTGATTTGATTCGCCTTTCTATTTCATTTGCAGCTTTTGTTGTAAATGACAAAAGCAAGATATTTTGTGGCTCCACTCCCCTGCCAATCAAGGTTGCTATCCTATATGCAAGAACACGAGTTTTCCCGCTTCCAGCTACAGCTTGTACACAGTAGTTTCCATTGGTCTCGGCAAATACCGCCTTTTTTTGCTGTGTATCAAGTTGTGCAGCTATTGATGTTTTATCATTGGACATTTCCATTTCCCCCTAAAAAATAAATCATAGAATGAGCTATTCTCTTTTTCATTTCTATATGATATTATATCATATAGAAACGAAAAAATTATCAGGATGTGATTAAATTGTTATTTTTGGTCTATGCTATATATATAATATTCGGTTGCATAATTTTAATGGGAGCCGAACGTGGAAAATTTAAAACGCTATCGCACTCGTGTATTGGAGCAGCAAGTGCTGTAATAGGAATAATCATAGCAAAATTTACAAGTTCACCATTAGCCACACTTGTATGTAATAATATGGTAATTGAAAAATGGAAAACAATATTGTCAGGCAGAGAATGTCTGACTGATGCTGTAAGCTACTATCAGAACATATTACCTAAACTTGGCTGGCTTGCTACAGCTGCGACAAAATATGATGCAAGCACAACATATATGCTCGCAGATTATGACACATTAGGCGAAAAAACAATAAACGATACAATTATTGATATGCTTAGCTCCCCACTATATGAACTGTTTACAAACGTAATGTTCATCTTGGTATACATTGTAGCCGTAAGCATTTTCGTTGTTATATTGAGCCAAGTATTTAAGCCTGCACACAAGACTTCTTCTGATATTATAGGATTTAATATTGTGGGGCGGATAAATGGAATGATAATATATGCGACTTTTTGCGTAATACTATTTAAAATTTTATGGCTAACACGATGCTTTATTTCAAGTGATTATTTAACTGACAAGCTGTTAAATAATAAATTATTACATTGGATCATTGCCTTATAAGCAACAAAAGATTTGATGAAAAAAGTATCTATAGATACTTTTTGTTTGGGCTATCGCAAAAGTCCACCTTCTCCCCTGGAAGATGGACTTTTGCATTCGGTATAATATGATGTTTCAAAGGCAATAGCTGAGGGTTATAAAATTCAAAAAAATAAATATGTAATTTAAAATTCTCTCACCAGATGTATTATATACATCTGGTGTTTTAATTCTCGAAAGCTATGACTCTGCAACAGTATCTATAGATACTACTTTGCTAGATGAGTTTTAGCCTCGAGTGTGTCTAACTGATTTCAAAGACTATATGAATACTTTTTGTCTCCTTCTATTCCATGACAGCTTTTTTTTAAAGACTAACAGCAAACCTACGAACGTTCCTGAATAGCGCATGAACTGCACGAGCAATTTTGCACGTTTGCTGTTAAAAGGCAGTATAATCCAGTGGCTACACATAAAGAGATATGCTGGACATCGTGCTAAACACAGACTTAGATCAATGTCAGCACCTATAGATATTTTTGACAAGCGGTATTGGCTGCAAGCTCAAACGGCAATAACATCTGTGCTGTTGTAAACATATTTTTTTTGGTTTTGCGATGTTCTGCTTTTAAAGCTTATAGCAAACTTATAATTATTGAATAAGCTTATGAAAAATATATTTGTGCTACACTTGCTATTTTTTGCTACAATGGTTTTAAACGAAACATCCATAGCTAAAGGATAGCATGGCCTATCAGGCAATGGTTCTGTATGGTGTTGTCTGTAAAGATAGATACCACAGTATCTATAGATACTGTTATGACAAAATTATAAGAAAGCAAACCATTGCCCAGCACAATGTGAAACCTCGCACAACTAAAGTCACGATCTTGAGCTGGTTTGGCGTCAAAAGCAGGCTTAAGACATTTGCAGTATCTATAGATACTGCAATAAGGCATTGAGCGAACGTTTACCTGTTTATCTTAGCAAATGACAATCTTCAAACTTGCTCGCACGTTGATTGGCAATTATATTTTTACGACATACTATTCGGCCAAATTAGACAATGAAAAAACCTCATGGAAACAGTATCTATAGATACTACAGTGTTAAAGGCTTTTGCTTTTTTACTTGTTGCCGGCTTATCTCCAAAATTGACAAACGAACCTACAAATGATCAGGACCGTATATATACTGTATTATTACGCACTGCTTGTTATGCTTTGACAGAATGGTTTTATGCAGCATGACCATGGTTAAAGAACGGCACAGTCTAAAGGACAATGACTTTGTACGGCGGTCCGTCTTCAATGTTAACAGTATCTATAGATACTGTTATGACATTTATGCAAGTTCGGACAGCAGCCACATCTGAGACTGATTGCTGCCCGAACTTGTTTTCTAGTTCTTCTATTCTTGTGGTAGCTGGTCGTTCAATGTTAATAGTCAATCTGTCCAAGAAGAAGTGTATTTAACCTTGCTTGTAGCTTTTTGATGAAATGTTTTGTACCAATAGCCGTAGCTAAAATATAGCGTACCTGATAGACAAGATTTTGTGCAGTAGCGTATACAAAGATTGTTGCACAGTATCTATAGATACTGTAATATAGAAGTATTGTTTGCAAGCTCGAGCGGCAACGATATCAATGATTAATTGCTGCGACGTTAAGTACCTTTACTCTTTCGTTCTTATGATAACCACCTTTAAAGTTAATAACAGATCTTCAATTACACCTAAATGGCGTATATACTATATAAATAATTTAATTTTGTAAATTTGAAGCTAAAAGACAGGATAGCCAAATGAGTAATGACCTTGTGCGGTGATGTATACATAGATAGTTGTTGCCGTATCTATAGATACGGCAACAATAAAATCAAATGGTAAATAAATCGCCAGTAACACTATCAGAGACATAATATTAGGCACAGTATCTATAGATACTGCAAAAGGCAAGGACAATAGTTTCTTAACATTGCCCTTGCCTTTTGACCTATTTTTCGTCTATGATTTCAATATCGTCGCACTGTGAACTCTCTAAGACTTGTGCCGAGCTACTATCATCTTCATACTTGTACCCAATAGAATATGCGTCGAGAAATTTGTCGATGTATGCTGTCTTTAATGTTTCCCAGCGAATTGTGTCTGACCCCATTACCTTAACGCTATCAGTAATTGTATTAAAGCCTAATTCTCTTGCTTTTTCTTGTCCCTTCGATATATATTGTTCATCGGATAATTTCCAGCCATTAAGTTCTGCAACATAATAAAATATCATCTTTTCTTTTACCAGTTGCTCTGACGTTTGACTTATGCTATTTTCAAATTCATTTATGCTATCAAATCCCAAAGACAAAGTTAAAGATTTTAAAGAGTCATCATTGCTGCTTGCACATTTATTGTAGTATGACATTAAACTATTTTTTTGAGCCCGAATCAATGGAGCCAAATCAATTTTAAATTTCACTGCCTTTTGACTCATCATGCTGTCCAATATGTCATAAAACGCCTTTGACTTTTTTTCTTTTATAAGGTCGTCTGCAAGCTGCTGTTTATATTGGTCGGCATTTGTGCACGCATATGATGTATGTTCTGATACCGCAGTATCAAGGTCTTCTGGTAGTTTCTTTTCACCTAGTATAGAGTCTATGTAGATATAGCAATCAGCCATAATACTTTTACTATCTTGCAGAATATCACTTGATGTATCCTTGTAAAAAGATACATCAGTAGTATCTATAGATACTGTGAATGAAATTGTATTGTGTTCTTCAGGTACAACCCCTATAAGTTCATTATAAAAACTTTGTGGCAGGTCATCACTACCTATATGTATTTCGGATAATTCCTTGTGATAATTATTGAGAATATGTCCATTGTATTCACAGATGATCTTTGCTTTAATAGTATCATCACTTTTTATGGCTCTATCTTTTATTTCTTCTTGCTTCATATATGAAGCAAGTTCTTCTTCAAAACGGCTTTCAATTTCTTCGTCTGAGGGTTCCAAATTGCTGCAGTCTATAGTTGCGGTATAATCAGATAGATCAAGTCCTTGAATAGCCTTGTTGATGTCTTGACTCTCTATTATACTTTCTTTGGTGATATCATATTTTACTTTGGTATTAGAACAGCCGGTAGAGCAGAGAAGTAGGGTGATGGTTACAGCAATTGATATAATGTGTTTTATATTATCCACCTTCTTAAAAAACTATAGAGTATCTATAGATACTCTATAGTTTTACTTTGTAATTATTGGGGTTGATTACTTCAATGAATTTTCCATCGCAGGAGTATTCTATGTTTTCTCCCATTGCACTAATTTCTTTAACGTTTTTTGCAATCGATGAGGAGAAGCACTTAACGGATAGGTTTTTGTTCGTGCTGTCAATGTATGAAGATAAATCGATCGCCTTTGAGATTTTGCATGTTCCTAATTTTAGGAAATTTGAATCGTATACAATTCCTCTTTTTCTTAAATGGAAAAGAACAGCTAGTCCAGATGTAATAATAGCAAATAGGCATCCGACAACTATAGGTAGCTTTGTTGATTCATTGGTATCTTGTTCATTATCATTATCTAAGGGTTTTGACTTGTAGATAGTTGTTATATCTGTAACCCGTTCGTGATTCCCAATATCTGTATCATCACTGCTTTTGCTAAACGTTGTTGTTCCCGAGGAAAGCGTCTCCTGTTTGCTTTGTTCGCCCTTTTCACTTTTTGATGTTTCTTCTTTTTTCTTTTTGTATTCAGCTGTAGCCGTGATTTTATATGTCGTCTTTTCATCAGCATTGACCATATATGTGTATTGTGCCGTGCTTGAATAAGTATGGGCGCCAACAAATTTATGATTTGCAAAATAATATGCTTTTACAACAGGTATTTTTCTTTCCACGGATATTGATGCCTTTCTTGTGTTTGTGCTTGCATCTGCAGCTTCGGCCCACTGTATATTCGTTATAGTAAATACAGACTTATCCAAGTCTAATAAACTATATACAAAATCTTTATCAGTGTTCAAGGGGCAATTGTTATCATCGTGATAAAATATTTTTCCTGCAATGTTATATCTTCTTGCATTATAATTTATAAACGTGTATGTATAATCTTGTTGCTCTGTTTTATCGGAGTCATACTTTTCCGTGTGGTCAAGATACAAAGTTACATTTTCCATATTATTTGTAAACGGATTTCTCACACTAGCGGTTGTCTCCGACGGAACATCCGGATCACCATTATATCCTTCATATGTTTTCTCGTCCGTAACTTCTTGAGTTCTCGACTCAGCTCCATTATCGTAGTATTGTATAGATGATCTATTCAGCGTTCCCGTATAAGTTTTGCCGTTATCACTTATATTAATTTTGTCTGGCCAATTGTATGAGCTTGAGCTCAGGTTATTTTGAGACATTTGCTTTTCACGTTTTTCTCCGCCAGACTCTGTTTTTTCCTCTTTGGATTTATAGCTGATGTTTACTAATTCGTATGACACTCCGTTTTCTGTTATTACTTTTGGAAACTCAGCCTCTTTATCTTCTGTTTTAGAAGCATACGTCTGAGTCTTTGTAATCTCTTCTTTTTCATTTGCCGATACATTAATCGACATTGATAAGTATATAATAAGAGCAGTTATACTTGCCAAGCATTTTTTTATCAATGGTTTAACACCTCTTTCTTTCTTTATTATTATACCACACTTTTGCTTTGCCTAAACACAATTTGCTATTTTTTTAAAAACATGATATAATAAATATAACAGCAAAAGCTGGAACAATAACTTTATTCATAATACGGAGGAAATTCACAATGAACAAGAGTGCATTTGTAGAAAAAATGATGGCATCAGACAAGTTTGCAAGCAAGAAGGAAGCAGAAACTGCTCTTTCAGTTGTGCTTGACACTATTGTAGATTCTGTCGCTAATGAAGACGGCGTTACGTTTGTTGGTTTCGGCTCATTTATTCCAAAGAGGAAAGAGAGCAGGGAAGCGTTCAATCCAAGAACAAAGGAAAAGATTTCAATACCAGAAAAGGTCGTTCCTGCGTTCAAGGCAGGTTCTTCATTTAAAGATGCTGTAAACAAGTAAAGCATAACAAAAAGGCTTTCCGATAAAAGGAAAGCCTTTTTTTGTTATGCTTTAGAAAAATGTTCTTTTAGCAACCTTGTAACTAGAATATCTAATTCTGCTTCTGTTACGTTATCTGGTATTTCCGATGATACTTGGTTGTACACCTTTGTTTTATATCTAGGCTTAGCTGCTTTTTTAGCACTCTGCTCGTTAATATATTCTCCAAGTTCAGCCGCTGAGGCTCCAGGATTCTCGTTAAAGCAAGTTAAGACCATTTCGACTTTTGAATTAACGAAGTTCTTTGGTTGAGGAGATAATGATGTGAGATACTCATAGAACACATATTGCTGTTCATGGTTAAGAGCCGAATTTATTTTATCAAGAGATAAAATAGACAAAACTTCATTATCAAAGTATTTTTTTAGATATGAATTAATTTCTCTTAGGCGAAGTATTCGAAATACAGTTATTCGAGATAGTCCAAACATTTCGCCTATTTCTTCTGCCGTATACTTTGTTCCATCCTTTTTATTGTTTTGCTTTAAGGAAGTTATAAGATCATACTGTTCTGAAAGAGACAATGTTGCTCGCTGCTGATTTGCAAAGCAGATCATTTTATCAAGATTCTCGTCCGGACACTCAACAACTAAGCAGGGAACTGTGCTATACTTTTCATCGCCAGTATCATTATAAAGTTCTTTTGCTGCTAAATATCTGTGTCTGCCAGAAATGATATCATAGTTTTCATTTTTATCGTTTATATTACTGGTGCGGACAATTATAGGCTGAATTATACCAGTATCCTGAATTGAGGGTTTCAGAGCGCTAATCTTTGCCGGATTGAGTTTAAATGGTTGATTATTTATTACATGTAGTTTTTCGAGGGGCACTGCAGGGTTAAAAGTTTTCAAGGATTTACGCCATGTAGCGTTATATTCCTGGTTGAGTCCAGAAGAGGAATTGCTATCAACTCGAACATCGGTAGTGTGATTGAAGTGTCGTCTATTTGCAGCCATAGAAGCATATTCTGGTTTTTTACTTGCCATTTCACTCACTTCCTTTATGTTCTTTCTACAATTTCATCTGCGAGAGCCATATAGTATTCAGCAAGAGTGTTATGTGGTCGGTTGACGCAAGCGATGCCGTCAAACGGTGTTTTCTCGACCTGAGCAGCACGTTGAGGTATTTGGGTTTTGAATACAAGTTCCTTATACGTATCATTATATATGCTCAAGAAATCCTTTGCCAGCGCTGTTTGGCCTGTTTTGTTTATCAATATGCCCATTATCTTCGTGTGATTATTTTGACATATCTTATCAATTATTCTATCGACAGCATCAAAAGCATATGCTGATGGTTCAACTGGAATTATCGCACAGTCCGAAGAATCAATCTGACATTTCGATATTTTATCAACAGCCGTCTTGCTGTCAAAAATAATATAATCATATGTTTGAAAGATTGGGTCTTCAAACATTCTTTGAAAAACGTTATAGCCATTATTCATTTTGGTATAGTCATCAAGTATAGGGTTGATGCTATCCAGCAGTTTATCAGAAGCGATATAGTCAAAACCATTGATGTCATTATGACATACGAACTCTGAGTAGTTGGGCTTTCTATCCTTAATAAGCTCGTATAGAATATCGCTTATGGTTTTCTTAGCCTCTCTATATTGCCCATCGGCAGTGATATTTGCAGTAGAGGTGAGATTCTGTTGTTTATCCATATCGATAAGCAGAACTTTGAAGCCTTTTTTGACCAACGCACTTCCTGCGTTAATTGCGGTAGTTGTTTTACCAACGCCGCCCTTTTCGGTGATGATTGAAATGATATTCATAAAAACATACCTCTCTTTCTGTTTTTTTACGTTTATATTATATCACATTTCCAATACGCTGTCAATTTTGTAATCGAACAAAACGGTTGCGTTTTTTGCATTTTAATGGTATAATTAAAATAAGAAAGGGGAAATTAGCCAATGTCATTAAAAAACATATTATGCGGAACTCTTGTGTTTGCTTGTTCATTAAGCTTTGTAAGCTGCAAAGCTTATAAGGATAATAATTCGTCTAAAGCAGGTGAACTTCCTGTATCAGTTGCAGCTGACAGTTCGTCCCTTAATGATTACACATCAGATATAGAATTAAACGATTCCAATTATTTGCTTACTATCAAGGATATCTATGATCATTTTGATTATTATAATGGTAAAACAATATCTATAAGTGGAATTGCTTTTGAAACTGACGGCAGACAATTTGTAGGAAAGTATACCAGTTATCCATACAACAAACAGGATGATATGATTTATTTGGAGTTTTCATCTGACTGGTTTAATTCCTCTGATTACGACAAAACTACATGGATAACTATTAATGGCACATTGCGGTCAGCTTCTGATGAACTTGGAACATACTATTACATTCAGGCTGAGCATATAGATATAATTGACCCTGAGACAATTCAAAATCTGGACGATATTTCATATGACGATTACTATTGTGAACGGGAATTGCAAGAAAGCTTGGCGGAAAGAGATTCAGAATGATATAGCAGCACATTTATAACGAGAGCAATCTTAGGTGTTCAGCACCAGATTGCTCTCGTTTTTTTGCTAAAAACACGGTGCTTTTTTTGCAAATTTTCTTTTTTTAAAAAAGCACTGCAAACAATTATCAAAAAATAAAGATATTGCTTGATTTGAAGCGCAAAAAAATATAAGAAATTACCCCAACAGAGGAGGGTAGAGGGGTAATTATGACGCAACAAAAAATGCATCTATGTTACCATATGTTATAAATACAAATACACACATAAATAATCATCTCTATAACGATACATATGCTCCCGAGTATGGAGCCTTAATGAAAAAACAAAAGCTGATATAAGGGTTAAGAAGATAACTGAAAATCAGAAAGAGGAAAAAGAAATAGAGTAAGGATAAGCAGCAAACAACATTGAACTAAAATAAAAGAGGGATAAAAAGAAGCGAAAGATATAAGAAAACTACGTAAAAGAGATGTATATTAAGCATTCATAAAGGGAAAAGCATATATAAAAAACAAAAAACTTAACGGAATGGCAGTAGTTGCAATTATATATGCTAAAAAAGCAAGAATAGAGAGCCGGCACTTTTTTCGATAAGTTTTTTCTTATTTTTTTATAAAAAATATTTCTGTCTTTACCAGACAGCGCAAGGCAATCAGCGATTCGCGGCTATACTCATCTATCATAATTTTGAAATAATGCCACGGGAAATTTTCTTAAAAAAATTTTCGAAAATACTTAAAAAAGATTTGACAAATTTTTCGAATTATTATATACTCATAAAGCGTTGTGAGTGATGCAACATCTGCGGATGTGGCGAAATGGCAGACGCGCCAGCCTTAGGAGCTGGTGTCCTCGACGTGGGGGTTCAAGTCCCTTCATCCGCACCACAATGTAACCTATGCGGAAGTGGCTCAGTGGTAGAGCGTTACCTTGCCAAGGTAGATGTCGCGAGTTCGAATCTCGTCTTCCGCTCCACAAAGACGCAATTCGTTTGCGTCTTATATAATGAAAACTGCTTACTCGTAAGCAGCATGGACGATTAGCTCAGTTGGTAGAGCAACTGACTCTTAATCAGTGGGTCCGGGGTTCGAGCCCCCGATCGTCCACCAACACCGGTTGTACCCGGTGTTTTTTTATTTTCAATAATGCTTTCATGATTTTCGTTCACAAAAGTGCAAATACAATAATCGTACTTCACTTCCTTGTTCCCCATTCTTAATTTTCCGCATAACGCCATATTTATTTATCGAATTTACAAAAAGCGCCCCGACGGTTAAGTCGAGGCACGCCCTTACTATATAATAATTCCTACTTTAATTCAATCCCTGCCAATGCAATCTTATTTCGCAACGCGTCGGTGGTAAGTCCTCCGCTTTCCAGGATTTTGGTTTCGTCAAGCGTTTGTATAAACTTATCGTCGTAGCCTATTGTTACAACTTCGATTGCTCTGCGCTTCTGAGAAAAATACGCTCGCACGCTCTCGCCGAAGCCTCCGCGCACAATTCCGTCTTCAACCGTTATGACGATAGCGCCGTCGTTAAGCGAGTCGAGATATTCGACGTCAAGCGGTTTTACAACGCGAGCGTTCACAACCGTCGCTCCGCGTAGTCCGAGCGCAGCTTTTATTGCGCGATTGCCGACGGCAAGAACAATGACGTTGGAATCGGAACAAGCAAGTCTTTCCCATCTCAACGACTCAATGCCGGTGTGCTCGTCAAAGTCGTAATCATAGGACTTGGAATAGCGAATTGCGAGAGGCGCATTGTAGCTTGCGGCAAAAGAAATCATATCGGCAAGCTCTGCACCGTCCTTTGGTTGCATAACGGTCATATTCGGAATCATAGACAGTGCGGCAAGGTCGAATGCTCCCTGATGGGTCACACCGTCGCATCCTACAGCCCCGGCATGGTCGATAAGAAAAGTGACAGGTCGATTATCAATACAAATATCGGTAATCGTCTGGTCGAACGCGCGTTGCCAGAATGACGAATAAACTGCAAAAAACGGCTTGTAACCCGAAGCCGCAAAACCTGCGCACATAGCGGCGGCGTGCTCCTCTGCGATGCCCACGTCAAAATATCTGTCGGGATAAGCCGCGGCAAATTCATTGAGCCCCGTTCCTATTGACATTGCTGCGGTAACGGCAATTACTTTGTTGTCGTTTGCGGCGAGTCGGCACAGTTCCTTAGATACAACCGAAGAAAATGCAATTTCATGTGACGGAACATCAGCGTGCGGACTTACGCCATGGTATTTGTCCGGCTGCTCCATAACCTCGTCTACGCCGTTGCCCTTGTTTGTAACGACGTGCAAAAGCACCGGTCCCTTGTTATTCTTCAGCCTGGTAAGCACGTCAATCAAGCTGCCGATTTCGTGTCCGTCAAACGGTCCGTAGTATTTTATACCGAGATTTTCAAAAAACTTGTTGGGCAACAGCGAAGCCTTGACGTCGTCTTTAGCCTTGTCGAGAAAATCGACGATTTTATCGCCGAAAAACGGCAACGCCCCCACGCCTCTCTTTATGTCGTACTTAATCGTGTTATAACGCTTGCTCAGTCTTAATTTCGAAAGGTACTCTGCAAACGCGCCTACGTTTTTGGAAATCGACATTTTATTGTCGTTAAGCACGATTATCATCTTTTCCTTATGCGCGCCGATATCGTTTAACGCCTCGAAGGTCATGCCCCCCGTAAACGCCCCGTCGCCGATAACCGTAACTACATTGTATTTTTCGCCGGCAAGGTCGCGCGCACGAGCGAGCCCGAGTCCTACGGAAAGCGACGTACTGCTATGCCCTGTCGTAACGACGTCGCAATCGCTCTCGTCGGCGTTCGGGAAGCCCGTTATGCCGCCGTCCGTTCTCAGTTCCGAAAACTTATCTCTGCGCCCCGTGATGATTTTATGCGTATAGGTCTGATGTCCCACGTCGAACAGTAACTTGTCGGTGGGACAATCGAAAACGTAATGAAGCGCAATGGTAAGCTCGACAGTACCCAAATTGGACGCGAGATGACCGCCGCGACGCTTTACCGTCTCGACAATAAGTTCGCGCACCTCATCCGCATACTCTCCGAGCTCTTTTATGTTCAGTTTTTTGAGCTCGTCGGGTGAATTAACTTGTTCGATAATTTTCGGCAACCGTTTCAGTCCTTAAGCCTTGCGGTTAGCCGCGTTCATTGCGCATTCACGGAAAAATCCGACTTCTCCATTGACGTCTTTCAATGCGCAAATCGCGCGGTCGGTATAGTCGGCAATCATTTTCCTTGCCTCGTCGGGGCTGACCACTTTCAAAATCGAGCAACCGTCGCTGTCGCTTCCGTCAAGATAATCGTCGGCAATCTGGAACGCAAACCCGAAATTATACGCGTACTGCTCCAAAGCCGCAACAGATTGTCTGTCCGCTCCGCCTGCCAGCGCGCCGGTTTTTACCGCAGCGACAATCAAATCGCACGTCTTGTGAGCAAAAATGTATTCGATTTCGTCCAGCTTGTGCCTCTTCGGCTTTTTGCAGAACGCGAGGTCGCCCACTTGTCCGGCGATAAGACCGCTGGGACCCGTAAGCCGTGCAAACTCATACCCTGCCTCGACTATGCGATTCTTGTCGGCGCTCATGGCGGCAGCCGCAAAATACCTTTCAAACGCGGCGGTCAAAAGCGCGTCGCCCGTAAGAACCGCCATATCTTCGCCGAATTTTTTGTGAAGAGCGGGCTTGCCGCGTCTGTAGTCGTCGTTGTCCATACACGGCAAATCGTCGTGTATGAGCGAATAAGTATGCAAAAGCTCGACAGCGACCGCAAGCTCCAATGCCGCGTCGTCGATTTTTCCCACAAATGCCTTGTAGGCTTGCAAGGTGAGCACCGGTCTTATTCGTTTACCACCCGAGAACAGGCTGTATTTCATCGTTTCTCTCAGCGATTTCGGACAATCCGAACCGTCCAGAACGGCAGACAAATACGCTTCAAATTGCTTACATGTATCGTTATACTCTTTAATATAGTCCATAATCACTCCACTCACTCGTTATCGGCAAGAAGTTTGTCCACTTCACCGCGTATAGACGTAATTTTACCCTTATATTCGTCGAGCGCCGTCAAGCACTCCTTTGTAAGAGTTACCCCCTTTTCAAACAACTCCACGCCCTCTTCAAGCGTAAGTTTTTCGTTTTCGAGCCTGTTCACGATGCCCTCAAGCTCTTTCAGCGAGTTTTCGTAATTCATGTTACTCTCCTCTATTTATCACGCTTTTACGCGTATTAACGACATTTGCCGCGATTATTCCGTCGGCGACCACTACCTCCAGCTCATCGCCCTTAGCGACGTCGCCGACCGAAGCAATCGGAACATCGTTGCGGTAAACTTTCGCATAACCGTTTGAAATTATTTTCAAAGGACTTGCGGCGTCCAACCGCCCCGACAGCAACGTAAGCGCGTTCTTATAGCTCGATAAGCTTTTTTCGGCTAAATCCGCCGTTTTGCTCATCAGCGCCGACACGTTGCGCCGCGCAAGCTCTTCTTTTTCCTTTGCAAGCGTCGTAAGTCTTCTAGTATAATTGTTCAGTTTCAGCCTGCCGCCGTAAAACGCCGTGAACGCGTCGTCGGTAAGTCGTTTCGCGGCATAGCATGCTCGCACACGATTTTTCCGATAGATTGCGGTAATCGCTCCGTCCATTTTTGCCAGGCAATCGTAGAACCTCGCAATAAACGCTTCGTTTATTCTGCACACGTTTTCTCCGGCTATCGACGGCGTACCGGCTCTCAGCGACGCAGCGTAGTCGCATAGCGTATAATCGACCTGGTGTCCGACCGCCGAGATTACGGGCACCTGCGAAGCGGACACCGCGCGAGCGACGTTTTCCTCGTTGAATGCGTCGAGGTCGGTATTAGAGCCGCCGCCGCGAGCGACGACGATGACATCACAATCGCTCAGGCTCGCTTCTTTGACGGCGTCGGCAATTTCATTACTCGCACCATCGCCCTGCACCCTTACAGGGTATAAAACCACGTCTATATAGGCGTGACTTTTTCTTATTACCGACAGAAAGTCATGAATAACCGCGCCAGTTTCACTAGTGATTATTGCCACACGGCGAATAAATTTCGGTAACGGCGGCCGATTGTCGAACGCGCCGTCCGCTTTCAGTCGCTCGTATAGCTCTCTGAGCTTACGCTTCAGCGTACCCTCGCCAAACGGCTCGACGCTTTTCGCCACAAACGAAACGCGATTACCCTTTACATAGTAATCCACCGAACCGACGACGGTAACGGTTTCTCCGATTTGCGGAGAATAACCGCCGCCGAAGCGCACGCATCGTAATATGCTGTCCTCGTCCTTGAGCGTAAAAAACAAGTTTCCGCCCGAGCTCGAACATTCGTAAACCTCGCCGAATACGGCAATATTTTTCAAAATCAGCTCGTCGTCAAAAACGCCCTTGATGTAGTTATTCAGTTGTGTGACCGAAAGTTTATTGCTTCTTTCCAAAATACGCCGCCTTGACGGTATTTTTAAGCAGCATCGTTATCGTCATTGGTCCGACACCGCCGGGAACGGGCGTTATATACGCAGCCTTCTCCGAAGCCGAAGCGTATTCGACATCGCCGTAAAGCTTGCCGTCCTCGCGATTCATACCGACGTCGATAACAATCGAGCCTTGTTTAATCATATCGCCCGTTATAAACTCTTTCTTACCTATCGCAACAACCAGAATATCGGCTTCGCGTGTGTAGGAAGCAAGATTTTGCGTCCTCGAATGACAAATCGTAACGGTTGCGTTTTCGCCGAGCAGCATAAGCGCAATCGGTTTCCCGACGATATTGCTTCTGCCCACAACGACGGCATGCTTGCCGGAAATCGTCGTGCCCGTGCTCTTTATCAGCTCCATAATTCCCGACGGCGTGCATGCGGCAAGGCACGGATTGCCGAGCAAAAGATTGCCTGCGTTCACGGCGTGAAATCCGTCCACGTCCTTTTCGGGCGTAACCGCGCCCAAAACCGCTTTCTCGTCGACACCCACGGGCAACGGAAGCTGAACCAGCAATCCGTCGACGCTTTCGTCGGCATTAAGCGTCTTAACCAGCTCTACAAGTTCGTCGGTAGAAACGCTGTCGGGGAGATAATATTCCATCGACTTTATGCCCGTTTCTTCGCACGCCTTAATTTTATTGCGAACGTAAACCTTGCTTGCCGGGTTTTCGCCTGCAAGTATCACGGCAAGTCCGATTTTCCTGCCGTAGTCGCGCTCGAACTTCTCTGCGTCGATTTTAATTTCGCCGCGGAGTCGAGCTGCCAGCAGTTTTCCGTCAATCCTCGTTGCGCTCATTGAGAAGATTCTCCTTTTCCTTGATAACGGAAGCCAGAACGCCGTTTATAAACGACGGGCTGTTGTCGGTAGAATACGTCTTTGCTAGTTCTACGGCTTCGTTTACCGAAACTTTATCGGGAACGTCGGACAAAAACAGGATTTCATACGTCGCAATAAGAAGTATCGCCAAATCGATTTTGTAAATACGCTCCGCCGTGAAGCCGCGAGCGAAGCTCGCTATCGTTTTCGTCAAAAAAGCCTTTTCACTCGTCACCCCGTCAAGAAGTGTATCCAGATAAAGCTTGTCCTCCTCGTTAAACCCGGAGGTAAGCGCGTTGTAAGTAAGTTCGTTTCTCGCGCCGCCGATAAGCTGCTCGAACGTAAGCTTGAATGCGTTTTCTCTCGCTGTCTTTCTCATAATTGCTCCGTAAACAGCCGACAAGGTTTCCCGATATTCACGGGAAACCTGCGGCTTCGTTTCATAATAGTATTTTATACCGTTTCGTCAAAGCACACGCCTAAAACGTTGACGTTGACCGTGCCGGTTTTAAGGTTTGTCATACTCTCGACGCTGCGCTTTACGTTTTCCTGAACGCGGTAGGCAACCTCTGCGCACGAAAACCCGATGATAACGTCGATGTACACGTCGATATTGATTGTGTCGCCCGACGTTTCGGTGCGAATCCGCTTGCCCTGAAGCCCGGCGACTCCACGGATTTCCTGAGCGGCAAGCGAAATTATAGACACGATTACCTTGTGTCCGTAATTAACCTTTCCGGTGAAATCGGCATTGTACCGCGACTTAAACGGCATAGCTTCCGCTCCTTGTCAAACACTCTGCCCTTCGGCTTATCCGCGCGCTCGAACGGCGCTTCTCCTCCAAGCTAAATGTATTATAACACAAGCAAACGGAAATTTCAATCAATTTACCTATTCGACCGGAATAATTCTCACGTTTGACGCGGTTTTTCCCGTTTCGGCGGTAACGATTTCCAGCACCTTCGCCACCTGCTCGCTCGTGAGCGACGCAGACTTGATGATTATATTGACGTTTTCCGTCGAAGAAGTGACCACCGCGTCCTCGAAGCCTGCCGCTTTAATCAACCCCTCGAGCACGAGTTCGGTGTCCATTGCCGAGGTGAGCGCGAGCTTGTCGTTCTCCGCTTTCTTGACAGCCTCTTCGCTGGAAGCCTCGTCCTTGATTATCGCGTCAAGGTACATAATCGTCTGATTTCTCGTTTCCGTCCTGTCGGTGCGATACGCCGCAAAGAAGTCCGCGCTGGTTACCGTGTCGGTTCCTGCATTTGCTTTTTGCGCGCTCTTGTTAAGATAGATGTTCAGCACACCCGTTACGACGAGCAGCGCAATCATACCTGCAAGAACGAAAATCTTTCCCTTTTTACCCAACATGTTTATATCCTCCTGAATAAAGATAACTAATTTATTTTTTTGCGCCGTAGACCGCTACGTTTTCCGGCGGCATCTGCGTTATCGCAACCACCGCGTTTATTATATCGAGCTTTGTTTTCACTTCGCCGCCGCCCTTTACGACTACTACCGCCCCGACGGCTTTGGGATAGATTTCCTTCAACACTATCGGCTTGCCGCCCTGAACGACGGTGGGCGTTTTCGTCGTCGAATTCTGGTTTTCTGTCGTAGAATATGCTATCAGCGATTCTGTTCCGCTCTCCCAACTTACTATAATTTCCGCGTTTTTGTCGCCGCTCAGCTTGACTATGGCGTCGCGCAGCTTTGCTTCGGTTTCCGTCCGATAATCGCTGCCCGTCACCTCGTCGTTTTTTGCCGTCTGCGACCTGCCGCTACCTCCCACAAAGTACACAATCAGCATAATCGCCACCGCAATCGCGGCTATTATTATCTCCTTGTTCTTCAAATTTTTCAGCCCGTCTTTGAGTTTGTCAGTCTTTTTGCCCATACACGACTACCTTGCTTTTTTCTATGTTAAGATACTTACACACCGTCGTCACCGCCAACTCATTCATATTTATATGCCCGAGTTTTTCGTCTATTACGGAATCGGCTAAATTTATTTCGACTTGTACAATTTTTGTTTTCTCGCCGTTCCCTGCCCTCGTAATTTTTACCGCTGCGCCGCTTATCCCTGCGTTTTTAAGCTCGCCTACAAGCGCGGCTTCGACGGCGTTTATTCTTTTTTCGTCGACAAACTCGATAAACGACTCGTCAAGCTGCATATTGTTTTCGGCGGTATCGTCGCCACCAATCGAAAATCCGTTTTTGACAAGCGCAGGTATCGGCATGACGATAACGAGCAATATCACGATTGCGGTAACCGAACGAATGAATTTAGACATGCGAGTGTCCGAAAACAATAATTCTGCGCCGATTGCTATCACTACCGCTACGAATATCGCGGTTATCCACGCGGCCAATGCAGACATTTCGCCCCTCCCTATAACACCAGATTTCCGCTCGCTATGAGCAAAATCAAAAAGACGAAGTATATGAACGCCAAGCCACACACCACGGCGATAAGCAGATTTATCGCGCCCGAAATCGAGTTTAACAGCGACGTTATTTTACCGCCCTCCAGCGGCTCCGTTATCGCGCCGGCGAGTTTCAACGACAATGATACGACTATGATTTTTATGAGTATCGGCACAACGGTCATCAGCAAAATCAGCACGGCAGTCATCCCCACCGCATTTTTTATGAGTACGCTTCCGGCAAGTATAACGTTAAAACCCTCGGAGAGGTAACCGCCGATTATCGGCACATACTTCGATAACGCAAACTTAGCCGCCCTGACGGAAACGTTGTCGTAAATCGCCGCCGTAATCCCCTGCACCGACAAAAATGCCAGGAACAAGAAAAACGTCGTGTATAACACCCATTTCGCCGCAGATAAACAAAACTTAGCCGCGCCGCCCAGCTTGACCGTTCCCGAAAGATTACCCACTATCGAGAACACCACCGCGACAATCAGTGCAGGAAGAGCCAGCGAGGTTACGAGCTCGGTTATGGAGATTGCAAAAATCGCCACCGCAGGCTGATATATGGCAATCGAGCCGCTTGCCCCCAGCGCCGTCATCAGAGTGAACAGTATCGGAAACACGATTTCCGATTGAGTCCTGACTGCCTCTACCATTGATTTTACGTCGCGTATCACTCCGAAAATTTCTATTAAAACCAAAATCGAAACCAACGTAATTCCCGCAAAATTTACTACAGCGTCGGTCGACTTCGAGGCGAAGCTTCCTTTAATGCCACCTACAAGGCTTATGAGTATCGCAATCGCGATAATCGACAACAGTATCGGAAGCGTAGAAGCCACGGATTCGCCCAACGTCGACAGCGCGTATTTGACAAACGAGGAATACTCGAATTTGAACTCGCCATTCGCGACCTTTACGAGCCAATCTTTAAGCCCCGTCCCGAATAACTCTCGGCTATTATCCGGCATCGACTTGAAATACTCGTCTAGCGCACTGATGTCAAGCTCGCTTAAAAGCTCTTCTATGCCTACTTGTTCCTCTTCTTCGTCCTCGTCGTCTGCTGCGGTATTCCTGACGCTTTCTACTTGCTCTACAGCGGAATTATCCTGCTCTTGCGCAAAAGCGACAACGGGCGACGGTGAAAAAATCGCACTCGTGAGCATTGCGAGCATCGGTATCAGAATTAACAGCTTTTTCATTGCAGCAGCTCCGTAACGACGTTAAACAACATCTGAATCAGCGGAATAGAAACGGCGAATATTATTATTTTCGCGCCGAAAATTATCTTTTCTCCCAGCATTTTAGAGCCCGATTCCTCCGCAATCCCTGCGGAAAAATCGGCGATATAACCTATTCCGACGATTTTGACGAGTATTTTCATTATGCTTCCGTCAAGCCCTGCCTTGTCCGAAATTCCATGAAAAAAATCGATTGTTTCGATAAGCCTGTCCGCCACGCCCATCAGTATCATAATGCCGCCGGCAACGACAATCAACACCGCAATGTCGGGGCGGTTTTCTCTTATCAGCATTGCCGAAAACGCCGTTACAATGCCTATCGCGCATAACGTAACTATGCTCATACTAATAGAACGCAAAAAGAGTTTTAAGCGTTTCAAAAAGTTGCGAAATCATGTCGATGACCATCATCAGAACGATGACGAGCCCGGCAAGCGTCGTTAGCGTCGCTATTTCGTCCTTATCGGCTTTTTTCAGCACCTGATTTACGATAGCAGTCAATATGCCTACGGCTGCGATTTTCAAAATGATACTTATATCCACACTCGTTCGTCTCCTATAATACGACGACGCCTGCGCCGAGCCCGATAAGCACTCCGAGCTTTATTGCCGTCGCCGCGTATTTGTTTTCCTTGTCCTTTGCCGAGGCGTAAAATTCGTTTATCTTAGCTTTATAGTTATCCAAAACAAACAACTGCGTGTCCAAATCGTATGTTCCCAAAGCGGAAAACAACTCGACTATTACCGTATATTCCCTTTCGCTAAGCTCTTGTCTCGGAATCTTCAAGTCTTTGGATTCGTTGGTGACGTATCGCACGAACGCGTCTGTCGTCGGCTTAATCGCCTTGTACTCGCCCTCGCTCACAATCGTCGCCACCGTTGCCTGACGGAACTTTATGTCGCCGGAAATCGAGTTTATCAGCGCGACTATTTCCTCGAAATACCGCCTGCGCGAGGTCAGCCGCCCGGAATACGCTACCCCGACCGTAGTTCCGAGCGCGACAAACGCCAAAATCAGCACAAATTTTATCGCCATATCGGTCACGAAGCAAGATACAGGCGCTTCATGTCAGCGTCGTAAACGTTCTCATAGGTGCCCGGTCCGTTCCTGTCCGACAAAAACACATAGCGAGTAATTATTTTCTTGTCGTATAGCTCCTTAAAGCCGCGTCTGACAAACAGCTCCTCGGGCGTAGAAGCATGAACGGAGGCTATTACCGCCACGCCGCCTGCAATCGCGTCGGCAACCGCTTCAAAATCCTCCTCGCCCATCAGCTCGTCGGTGACGATAACGTCCGGGCGCATGCTTCGAATCCCGTAAGAAAAGGCGTAGCTCTTAGTGCAGTTCGAGATAATATCTGTGCCGATGCCCACGTTCAGCTGCGCGACTCCTGCGTGTACCGCGGCGATTTCGCTACGCTCGTCGACAAGCAAAATGTTTTTAATCGCGATTTTAGAGATATTACAGCAAAGGTCGCGAAGCACGGTAGTTTTCCCGGCTCCCGGCGGCGCAACTATCAGCGCACTCCGCAGTCTCACGTCGTTTATGTATGAGAACGCCGGCAGCGAGCAGTCGCTAATCTCGTGCGGAAAACGAATGTTTACCGATGTAAAGTCCTTGATTGTTTTCACTCCTCCGGCGTCCTTTACCGTTTCGCCGCAAACGCCCAACCTGATTCCTCCCTCAATCGTTATATACCCCCTCGACAGCTGATTGTTCACGCTGTACAGCGAGTATTCCGTCGCGCTCACTACTATGCTCTTGACCAGACCGTCGCTCGCCGTAAACGCATGTTCGGGCTCGTCGAGCAAGCCGCTTTTCCCTAGATAATAATACCTGCCGCCGTAATCGATTACAATCGGCTGCGCGGTTCTTATTCTTAACTCGTATAGCCGGCTCTCGTCAAGTCGGGAACGAATAACCGAAAGAAATTCGTCCGGTAATAGCTTTTCTATCATAAAGTCACCTCACAAGGTCGGTTTTCCATGTGCTCCTTTGCGCCTTATCATAAATATATTAGGCACGGACAACCGTTAGTACAAATTAAAGAAAAAAGACCGTCCGCAAAAGCGAACGACCTTTAAGTCCGATAATATTATTCTTACGCAACCGAAAAGTCCGTAACATGGTACCTCACATTACGGGCTGTATCGGATAACTGATTTTTACGAAAGCACGAAGCTTTACTTCACGCGCTCCATGTACGTTCCGGTGCGCGTGTCGACGCGGATTTTGTCGCCGGTATTGACGAAAAGCGGCACCTGAATGTTGTAGCCGGTTTCGAGCGTAGCAGGCTTGTTGCCGGCTTTCGAGGTATCGCCCTGAATGCCGGGCTCGGTAGAAGCCACCTCGAGCTCTACGAAGTTCGGGGGAACGACGCTGAACGCTTCGCCCTTGTAAAGCTGAATCGTCACCATCATTTCCTCTTTCACGAACTGCATAGCGTCGGCTACCATATCATAGTTAAGCGGCAGCATATCGAACGAATCCATGTCCATGAAATAGTACAAATTGCCGTCGTTGTAGGAATACTGCATTTCCTTTCTCTCGATACGAGCGTCCGGGTACTTGTCCGTGGGGTTAAAGGTCTGCTCGAGCACCTGTCCGGTCACGACGTTTTTCAGCTTGGTACGGACGAACGCCGCACCCTTACCGGGCTTAACGTGCTGGAAGTCGACGACCATATAAACCTTACCGTCGATTTCGATAGTTACGCCTTTTCTAAAATCTCCTGCTACCATACAATCCTCCTGAATGTAATTACAAATTATAAGTCTATTTTTTTATCGACAAGCGTAGTGAGATTGACCGCGCCGTCGTTTTTAATAACTATTAAGTCCTCTATCCTCACGCCGCCGAGTCCGTCGACGTAAATACCGGGCTCAACCGAGCACACCATATTTTCTTTAAGCACCTCGTCGGAGCGCGGGCTTAAATACGGAGCTTCGTGGACAACTACGCCTATGCCGTGTCCGAGCGAATGCGTAAACTCGTTTCCGTAGCCGTGAGCGGTTATATACTCGCTCGCGAGCAGGTGCGCTTCTCTTCCCGTCATACCTGCCTTAATGTTGTTTAGCGCATAAGCCTGCGCTTCGAGCACGATTTGGTGAATTTTCGCAAGCTTTTCCATAGGCGTGCCGACGCAGAAAGTACGCGTCATATCGCCACAATAGCCGTTTACTCTCGCGCCGATGTCGAAAGTAACCATATCGTTCTTTTCGAGTTTCTTCATCGACGGATGATGATGCGGATTGGCGGTGTTCACGCCGAACGCGACGATGTTTTCAAACGCCAGCTCCTCCGCGCCCAACGACAGCATCTGGTAGGTGATTTCGTTGGAAATGTCCTTTTCCGTCACGCCGTATTTAAGCAGCGGCAGAGTTTTCAAAAGAGCTTTTTGCGTAACGACTTCGGCGGCTGCAATCTTGGCGATTTCGTCCTCCGATTTAATTAGCCGCTCGTCGTTTATATCGGCAGACGCAGGCTTCAAGGTAAAGCCGTCCAGCTCGGATTTCAGCTTTTTGAACGACGCAACGGTGACGTATTCGTCCTCATAACCCACAACCTTAGCCTCGACCTTTTTGAGCGTCTTTACTATATCGTCGTAAAAGTTCGCTCCGACAGTGGTGATTACGTTAAAGCCGGTGATAAGTTTACGCGCCTCGGCGGCGTACCTCGGGTCGGTAATAAAGAATTTTTCGTTCTCGGTCAAAATAACGCAACCGAACGTGGACTTGAAGCCCGTGAAATAAAACCTGTTTATGTCGCTAAGGATGAGATAAGTATCTATTTTCTTAAACATACCAAACACTCCTAAGTACTATTCTACCATATATCTCGAAAAAAGTTAAATGATTTTATGGCATTTTTTCATAATTAACGCGTCTTCTGCCATAACTTCTTTCGATTCGCATATTATGACGGGCGTCATTCGGTATTCGTCGATGACTTCCGCAAGCGGAGCATACTCCGGACCGTACTCGGTGTCCGCAAGCGTAAGGTGCCTGATTTCTCCTGCCGCGCCGTACTGAATCTTGGAAAAGTGAATATGAATGTTTTTTGCTTTTTCCTCGCCGAGTTGGTCGAACGTATAATCGATAATCCGTTTATAGTCATCCTTTGCCTTGATGCCGCCGTGAGTATAGCTGTTTATGTGCCCGAAGTCGTAGCACGGATACAGGTGCTTGTCCGCCTTGCAAAAGTCTACAACCTCTTCGACCGTGCCTATCTGCCCGAGCTTCCCCATCGTTTCGGGACAAAGAATATAGTCGTCGAAGCCCAGACATTCGTTAAGTTCGCTCATCATTTTGATTATGTTGCTTTTCGTTGCGGCTACAGCCTCGCTTCTTACCTGTTTACCGCATGCCGCCGGATGAAATACGACGCGTGCGCCGCCCATTTTCTTCATCGCAATCAGCGACTGCCGCACATAACCCATCGATTTTTCTATCATTTCCGAATCGGGATTTGCAAAATTCGTGTAGTACGGCGCGTGAATCGACAGCGCAATATCGTACTTTTTCATTTCCTGCGCTATTTTTGCCGCCGTTTCGTCGGTAATATGTACGCCGCGTCCGAACGAGTACTCGAACGCCGTCAAGCCTATCTCGTGCAGCCACTCGGCTTCCTCATAGGTGTGTTTTCTTCCGCTCTCGTAAAACCCGAGCGAGTTTCCCGACGGTCCAATCCTTAGCATAAACTTTTACTCCGTTTAATGTCGTTTTTAATCGTTCCGACAAGCTCGTCGGGCGTATTGAATTTGCGTATATCGCGCAGGTACTCGGAAAACGACAACTTGATATATTTGCCGTACAAGTCACCGTCAAAGTCCTCGATGAGCGCCTCCACCGTAGTAGAATAGTCGTCGAATGTCGGCTTCGCCCCAACGTTCGTGACCGCGCCGTACAGTCTACCGTCAATGTCCGCCGTGCAAGCGTAAACACCGCATTTAGGCAAAAGCTTGTCCGCGCTTACCGAAACGTTTGCGGTAGGAATACCGAAAACGTGCCCTTCGCCGCGCCCCTTGACGACTTCGCCGTAAATAAAATACTTCTCTCCCAAAAGCTCGGCGCACGATTTGAGGTCGCCTACCGATAGTAGCGACTTAATCTCGGTGGAGGAAATTCTTTTGCCGCTATGTTCGATTGTGGGAGCTATCACGAGCGCAATTCCATTTTCGTCGCAGTACTCGCGAAGAAGCCGCACGTCGCCTGCCCCGTACTTACCGAAAGTGTAATCGTCGCCGCACACAAAAGCGGCTATGTCGTAATTGCCGGTCAGTCCGTCCAGGAACTCGCGAGCTTCGGTATTTTTCACTTCGTCGGTAAACGGATAAGCGATAATCTTTTCCGCACCGCACTCCGCGTACAGCATTTTACGCTCGCAAAAGTCGTAAACCTGCTTGGCGACGTTTTCTCCGTCCTTCTTGATGGGTTGTGAGAACGTAAAGGCGCCGAACATAAGCCCGTGCTCCTCGGCATACTTTTTGCCCGTCCTGAAAATTGCGCGGTGTCCGAGGTGCATGCAATCGAAAAAGCCGAGCGCAAGGCAGTATTGATTATGTTTGTAATCGACTTTTTCCATTTTAGTCCCTTAAATATGTCTTGATTTTCAACCGACCAAGCTCGTCCTTTTCTCCGAGTCCGAACAGCTCGCCTCTGCAATAGACGGTAAACGGCGTCTCCGGAACTTCGCCCACAGGCAACTTTACGCCGTGCATCAGCCTGTCGTATTCGGTATCGGGTAAATCAAAGCGCGGAAAATCGGCGAGCGCAACCTTGAGCGGAATCACACACGTTGCACCTTTCGATTGCAGTTCTTCGACCGTTACGGATTCCTCAATGCGAAAACAGCCTGCTCGCACCCTCTTTATCGAAACCATAGTTGCGAGCGAATCCAGCGAATACGCAAGGTCGCGACACAAGCTTCTGATATACGTTCCTGCCGAGCAATGAATCCTCATTAAGTACGTGTTTTCGGCTGTTCTTTTAATGAGCTCGAATGAATAAACCTCAACCTCGGCGGCTTCAAGCGTAAAATCAACGCCTTTGCGAGCCAGGTCATACGCCCTTGCTCCGTTGACGTTCTTTGCGCTGTACAGCGGCGGTACCTGACGAATAACACCGACAAACTCGTCTAATTTGCTTTCTATTTCACTTTGGGAAGGTATAGTTTTGGTAAAACGCGACGGTTCACTGTCTCCGTCGAGCGTAGGCGTTTCATAACCGAACGCGAATTCTGCCTCATACACCTTGTCTTTTTTCAGCAGCGCGTCGAAAAGCCGCGTACCCTTGCCTATGCCTATCGGCAAAACGCCCTCGCCCTGTGGGTCGAGCGTGCCCATGTGTCCGACTTCTTTGACGTGAAGAATGTTTCTAACCTTATTTACGGCGTCGCGACTCGTCCACCCCTTAGGCTTATAAAGATTGACTATCCCTTTCATTCGGCAATCCCGTCGGTCACCGATTTCACGATTTTTCTCACTACATCCTCGTAGTGCCCATTGACCACGCAGCCTGCTGCGAGCTTGTGTCCGCCGCCGCCGAACATGAGCGCCGCCACCGAAACGTCGATACCCTTCGATCGGTAGCTGACCTTATAACTGCGAACATTCTGCTCGGTCATGCACACGGCAACCCCCACCGAGCCGATACTCATTCCGTAATCGATAAGTCCTTCGGTGTCGGTAATATCGCAACCGCACTCCTCGAGCATTTTGCGTGTAATAGTCATAATGACGATATAATCGTCCTTGAAAAAACGCATCGACTCGATAGCCTTGGCTGTCAGCATGATTTTGTTCTTGGTGTTGTTCTTGTAAAAATCGTTGACTATCGCTTCGAGGTCGGCACCGAGTGCAAGCAACTTTGACGCAGCGGCGAGCGTTTCCGGCTTGGTATTGTTGTGCATAAAGTTACCCGTATCGGTGGAAATTCCCAGATACAATAACGTAGCGATATCTGCGTCGATAACGTCATCGCCGGAGATTAAGTCGTAAACAACCTCGCACGCACTGCTCTTTTCCGGGTAAACATAGTTGACCTTAGCAAAGCGATTGTTAGTCCGATGATGGTCGATGTTTATGGTGTTCGGGCACTTGTTAAATACCGAAAGCCATTTACCGAGCCTCGTGTCGTCGGCACAGTCAACTGCAATACCCAAATCATAGCCGGAGTATTTTTTGTCGTTAAGCTCGTAGAAGCATTTTATAAACGAGTAATGCGACGGTCGGTCGGAATCGGTAACGAAATCCACCTGCTTACCCAATTTTTCGGCTACTTTTTTCAGCGCAAAGCCGGACCCCAAACTATCTCCGTCGGGTCTTATATGACACACGATTAGTATGCGCGCGGATTTTTTTATGCTTTCAATTACCGTTGTTGCCGCCACCGTTCTTAATGTCCTCCAATATGGATTCGATTTTTGAGCTGTACTGCATCGAAGTATCGAGCTTAAATTCAAGCGACGGAACCGACCTTATTTCGGAAAACGCAACGGACAATTCCTTGCGGATAAAACCTGCCGCGTTCCTGATTGCCTCAAACGTAGCCTTACACTTGTCCTCGTCGCCGAAAATCGACAAATAAACTTTTGCCGTTTTAAGGTCCTTGGCGACCTCGACGTTGGTGACGCTGACCATCTGAGTAACGCGCGGGTCCTTAATCTTGTTGTCGATTACGTCCGCAATCACCTTGCGCATTTCGCTGTTAAGTCTGTCAATTCTGAAACTCATTTTTACTCCGCTAAATTACTTTTGCTGTTCGAGAACGTAGGCTTCAACCTCGTCGTTTTCGGCAAATCCGTCAAAGTTATCGAAGCTCAAGCCGCACTCATAGCCTGCCGCAACCTCCTTGACGTCGTCCTTAAAGCGCTTGAGATTCTTGACCTCGCCGTCGAAAATCACTACGTCGTTGCGGTAAACGCGTACCTTTGCGTTGCGCGCAATTTTGCCGTTGAGAACATAGCAGCCAGCAATCGCTCCGACGCCGGAAATCTTGATGACGTTGCGGATTTGCGCTCTGCCGATAATGTTTTCGGCATATTTCGGCGCGATAAGTCCTTTCATAGCGGCTTCGATGTCGTCTATCGCTTCGTAAATGATGTTGTAAAGTCTGATGTCCACGCCCGTGCTTTCGGCAAGCTGTCTTGCCTCGCTGTCGGGACGGACGTTGAAACCGATAATAATCGCGTTGGAAACGCCTGCAAGCATAAGGTCGGACTTGTTGATTGCGCCCACGCCGCCGTGAACGACAACCACCTTGACCTCGTCGTTGCTAAGCTTCTCGAGCGAGGTTTTAAGTGCCTCGACCGAGCCCTGAACATCGCCCTTAATGATGATATTCAGCTCTTTCATCTGACCTTCGCTTATCTTGTTGAACACGTCGTCCAGCGTAATCTTTTGTCCCTGATTAGCCTGTTCGGTCTTAATCTTGGCAGTACGTTCGGCAACGATTTGCTTAGCCGTCTTTTCATCGCCTACGACGTAAATTCCGTCGCCTGCATTCGGAACGTCGGTAAAGCCCAGCACGGAAACGGGCATAGACGGTCCGGCTTCTTTAACCGAACGACCCTTGTCGTCGACCATGCCTCTCACTCTTCCCGAGGTAAGCCCGGAAACGACGTAATCGCCGACGTGCAGCGTGCCGTTGCTGACGATAATATTCGCGACAGGTCCCTTGCCCTTGTCGAGCCGCGACTCGATAATCGTGCCGTGAGCCTGGCGTTTCGGGTTTGCGCGATAGTTGTTGTACTCGGCGAGGAACAGTATCATTTCGAGGAGCTTGTCGATGCCCTCGCCCGTCTTTGCGGAAACAGGCACCATAATCGTATCGCCGCCCCATTCCTCGGGAACAAGCTCGTATTCGGTGAGCGCCTGCTTAACTCTCTCGACGTTTGCGCCCGGCTTATCGATTTTATTGATTGCGACGATGACGGGCACCTTAGCCGCCTTTGCATGGTTAATCGACTCTACGGTCTGCGGCATTACGCCGTCGTCCGCCGCAACGATAAGCACGGCAATGTCGGTGACGTTGGTACCGCGCGCGCGCATTTCGGTAAACGCTTCATGACCCGGGGTATCGAGAAAAGTGATTTTCTCGCCCTTGCAGGTGACGGAGTATGCGCCGATGTGCTGAGTTATACCGCCTGCCTCGCCTGCCGCGACGCTCGTCTTTCTGATAGCGTCCAAAAGTGAGGTCTTGCCGTGGTCGACGTGACCCATAACGGTGATAATCGGCGGACGCTTGACAAGGTCTTTCTCGTCGTCCTGCTCGTCGTGCATTGCTTCGAGCTTCTCTTCCTTGGTCTGCTCGAGCTTCAATTCAAGCTCGACGCCCAACTCGTTGGCAACCAGCTCCATTGTCGGGAAGTCGACCACGCTGTTGATGTTGGTCATAATTCCGAGAAGCATCAGTTGCTTGATTATTTCCTGAGCGGTTTTGCCTATCTTTTCGCTGAGAATCTTGACGGTAAGGTTTTCGGTTGTGATAACAGCCTTTTCGATTTTAGTCGGCGCGACGACTACGGGAGCCTTGACCTTCTTATTCTTAAGCTTGCGCGTACCCATGCGCTCCTCTCCGATGTCGTCGGTGATGAAGCCCTTGCGGATAAGCGTGCGCTTATTCATCGTCTTTTTGTCATCGGGTTTATTAAAGTCCTTTTTCTTATCGAACGCCTTGTTGCGCTCTTTGCTCTTATCGAGCGGCATGGGCGCAAGTCTGGGCGCAGACGGACGAGCAGCGGTCGGACGCGGCGCTCCGCCCTGCGGTCTTGCCGGGCGCTCTCCGTTTGCTCCGCCACGAGGCGCAAATCCGCCCTGAGGACGTTGCCCCTGCTGACGCGGTCCGCGCGGTCCCATCTGACCGTACTGCTGCGGCGTTCTCTGCTGAACGGGAGGCGGCGTGTACGTTCCGCGGATAAAGCTGGGAACGACCTTTGTTCCGGCAGGCTTGCTCTGTACGTCGAAAGTCATCGTGCGCACGTTTTCCTTCTTTTCCGTTTTTTCGGAAGCAGCCGGCTTTTCCGTCTTCTTTTCAGTCTTTATCTCCGCTTTCGACTCGGGCGCGGCGGTCTTTTCAAACTCCGCAGGCGCGGTCGCTTCCGGTTTCGGAAGCGGCTTGGGCTCCGGTTGCGGCGGCGCCGGCTTTGCCTTCTTTTCAAGCTCTGCCTGACGTGCGCGCTCGGCTTCGTCGCGTTTCGCACGTTCCTTCTCCGCGTTTCTGGATTTTACCGCATTCAATGCGGCGTCAATCTTGCTTCTCATCGCCTTGTAATCGGCGACGAGCGCGGCAAAAGACCCGGCTTTGTCGGATTTATTGAGGTTGTTGACCTTTTGTATGGTGGAAAGCTCGGTCTTTCCCTCTGCAGCTTTGTTATCTTTAACCAAGATGATTTACCTCCGTAACGCGTTGATAAGTTCCGTTCATATTGTCCAGCATTGCCTGCGCCATTTGCTTATCGATGACGGCAATCGCCTTGCAGCCCGAGCGGTGCGTCATTTCCTCCACGGTCGTTTGTTTAACGACCACCGTGGGCACACCGACTTGGCTTCTTATGATTTTGTCGCGAGAATTGTCCGATAAGGTTCCGCAAAGTATCATAAGGTATTTGCGCTTGTGATAGCGCTCTATGGAGTCGCAGCCGTAAAGCACTTTTCCTGCTTTGATTGCGAATCCGAGTATCGAAACGACTTTATCGGGCGAAGTCGCTTTATTCATTGTCACCGTCATCGAATTCCTCCAAAAGCTTGTCGTAAACTTCGGGCTCCACCTGCGTGGAAAACGCACGCGACAGCGCGCCCGTCTTGCGACACTTCAGTATACACTCGCGGCTTTTACATACGTATGCGCCCCTGCCGTTCTTTCTGCCGGTAAAGTCAAGGGAAATTTCTCCCTCCGGCGAACGGACGACGCGAATCATATCTCGCTTGTCGTGCATCTCCCGACAAGCTACGCACATACGCTGTGGCGACTTTTTTGCTTTCATACAAACTCCGTAAACAGGATTTTATTCGAGGTCTCCGAGATCCTCGTCGAAAATAGCTTCCTCTTTTAACTCCTCGCCGTCGCCTGCTTCAACGTTTGCAGGTTCCTCGACGTCCTCAGGCTCTTCCTCGCTCTGCATAAGCGACGAATAAGGCTTAACGTCAATCTTCCAGCCGGTGAGCTTCGCCGCAAGGCGAGCGTTCTGTCCGTCCCTGCCGATTGCGAGCGACAGCATGTCGTCCATAACGACGACCTTTGCCGTGCGTTCGTCGTCGTTGACCTGAACCATGACGACCTTTGCCGGGCTAAGACTGCGCGCGATGAACTCGAGCGTGTCGGGGCACCACGGAATAATATCGATTTTCTCTCCGCCGAGCTCCGCGACAATCGCGCTTACGCGCATACCGCGGTTGCCGACGCATGCGCCCACGGCGTCAATACCGGGGTCCTCGCTGTAAACCGCCATTTTGGTGCGGTAACCGGCTTCTCTGACAATCGACTTGATAGTGACCAGCCCGTTGGCGATTTCGGGAACTTCGAGCTCGAACAAGCGTTTTACGAAACCGGGAACGGTACGGGAAACGAGCACCTGTGGTCCGCGCGTACCGACCTTGATTTTCTTGACGTACACCTTGACGTTCTGACCGATTTCGTACTTGTCGTTGGGCGCCTGGTCCTGCGGCATGAGCACCGCTTCGATTTGCTTGTTGATTTCGACGTGAACGTTGTCGCCGTCTATGCTGCGAACCTTGCAGGTAATGAGCTCGTCCTCTTTTTGCGACAGCTCGGCAAACGCGTTCTCGCTCTCGATTTCACGTAGCTTCTGCAAAATGACCTGTTTTGCCGTCTGTGCCGGAATGCGCGCGATGTCCTTGGAGTTAATCTCCTCGCTCACCACGTCGCCGACCTTGTACTTTTTATCGATAAGACGCGCGTCCTCAAGCGAAATCTGAGTTTCCTTGTCCTCAACCTCGTCGACGACGGTCTGATATGCGTAGATTTTAATCGTGTTGCGTTCGGGCACGAGCTTCACCTCGATGGCTTTAGCCGTTCCCGACTGTTTTTTATAGGCAATGGCAAGCGCGGTTTCGAGAGCCTCGATAAAAACCGCCTTTTTGATGCCCTTTGTCCTTTCCAAATCCTCTAATGCGAGGAAGAAATCCTTGCTGGTCATATACGTTATCCTCCGGATATTTATTCAAATTTAACTAGCGGTCTTGCAATCGCTATTTTATTGTTCTCTATCTTTATTTCTTCCGCTCCGGCTTTAATCGTAAGCGAATTTTCGTCGCGACTGAGCAATACGCCCTCATAAACCTTTTTGCCTTTCATCGGCGCGTAAAGCTTAATCTCGACCTCTTTGCCGTAGTTGCGCTCGAAGTCGCGCTGTTTTTTGAACGGACGGTCGAGCCCCGGCGAAGAAACGTTGAGAATGTACGGCTTGCCGGCAGTCGGGTCAAGCTCGTCGAGTAACGGGTCGATTGCGTAGTGAACCTTTTCGCAATCGTCAAGGCTTACGCCCGTCGGAATATCGATATAAATCGTAAGGTTGTCCTCGCCGTTTTTCTTTCCGAATTCCACGTCCACTATCTCGTATCCGAGTCCTGTCACGGTTGATTGTATTTTCTCGGTTACGGCTTGTTCGATTTTCAAAAAAGCGCCCTCCTTACAGCAAGTGAGAGCGGACTTTTTGTCGTCCACTCTCAGCCTACCGTTTATTACGCAATAAGTATACCATATCGGGCATAGCTTTATCAAGCGTTTTCAAGCGGTAATCGGTAAAAATTTTATATTTTTATGCGAAATTGCCGTGAAAACAGCCGTTTCCGACTTTACATTACATATAGTCGGCAAGTTTGATAAACGCTTTTGCCGTCGCAATCGTATCGAATATGGCGCGGTGCGCGTGCTCGTTTTCTACGCCGAGGTATTTAATGACCGTGCCTAGCTTGTAATTGTGCAATCCTTTAAGGTAGCGCTTGGATATTTCCAGCGTGTCCATTTGCGGATTTTCAAAATAAAGCCCTATTGCCTTGGCTTCGGCATTTATAAAGCCTATATCGAAGTTTACGTTATGCCCGACAAGCGTCGTGTTCTCGCTGAACTTGAAGAAGTCCTTGAGTACGTCGCCAGAATCGGGAGCGTTCTCGACGTCGGCATCGGTTATCGACGTAAGCGACGTGGTTTTCTCGCTTATGGGCTCGTGCGGATTGATGAACGTAGAAAAGGTTTCCATAATTTTTCCGTCAATGACCTTAACCGCCGCAAGCTCGATTATTTTACAGGTAGACGTGTCAAGTCCGGTGGTTTCGACGTCGAACACACAAAATGTTTTTCCCATCAGCCACGGCGAAACGGGCTTTGCGATGTCGAACATATTGGCTTGACGCAGCTCAATGTACGGCTCGGGGCTTACGCACTTGTACTCGCTTGCCGCGTGATACTCGTTCTTTTCGATTTCTATGTTTTCGGGCAATGTGCATAGCGAAACCGCGTTCACAAACATATCGTAGGTTGTCTGACCGCGGAACTTATTTTCCTTTATACTACCCTTGACAACAACCTCTTTGCCGTCGTGCAGGTTGATAATATTCGATTCCGTGTCCTTTTTCCTCGGGAAATACAAGCACTTCATCGAGCCCGTCGGGTCGGTGAGCGTAAACTTATAGAACTTCTTTCGCGGCTCGTTTTCCTCGCCATCTTTTGGCTTTTTCTCGCACTCGGTAAACTCGCTGACTTTGCCGCAGTAAACCGCCCCCGTCATCTCGCGTTTGACATCGCTGATATATCCGGCGCGATCATAAATAATTTTGCCAACCAGCTCCTCTACGTTTTGCGGAATTATAAAATGACCGCCGTCGGTTTCGTAGACGTAATTTCTTAGCTCCTCTTCTGCGATTTCTATGTAGTCCTTTTTGTTCTTCGTTTCAATAGGATAGATTTCAAACGAAACTCTCTCGCAGTACGAAGCCGCGAGCATTCTCTTTACCTCGTCGGTAACGTCGCGCGAAACGGCAAGCCCGTAAACGTCGGCGTCAAGCCCAAGCCTAACCGAATAATCGTACTCCGCGTTCTTTACGATTTCGATATTATCTGCAAAAACGTAGGGCGCAATCGACGGCATTTGCTCGAAAAACGCAATCAGTTTTGATACGAAAAACCCCTCGTCAAAATGACTTTTCGTCAGCTTTACCACAACCGCAGCTTTAGATTTCAACGCGTCTATTACCGCGTCGCGAATTCTATCGGCGTTGGCGCGCACGATTTGCTCCTTCGGCTCGGGATAAATTATATTCACTCGCACCGTTTCGGCGGAAATATCGAACTCCACCGATTCAAGCACGAGATAATCGAATTCGTCCGCCGTTATTTCGTTAAATTTCGTCATCAGCGATGCCGCCATAGCTTTCTCCTCGTTGTAAACAGGCTCTTTAATACTTCTCGATAAGCTCTAAAATTTCGCGCACCACGTCGTCGGAGCTTATCGTTTTAACGAGCTTGCCCTTTTCGTATAAAGCCGCCTTGCCGTCACCGCCGCCGCAAACGGCGATGTCGGCGTCCTTTGCCTCGCCCGGACCGTTCACCACGCAGCCCATGATTGCAATCCTGACGCTTTTATTCAATCCGCCGACGCGTTTTTCTACCTCGTCGACAACCTTTTCCATGTCGTAACGGCACCTCGAGCACGTCGGACACGACACGATTTCCACGCCGCCGCGCCCGAGTCCGAGTGCGCTCAAAATAAGCTTTGCCGCTTCAACCTCTCTTACAGGATTACCGGTAAGAGAAACGCGAATCGTATCGCCGATACCGCCAACCAATAGCGAGCCGATACCTATCGACGATTTGACGATGCCGCGGGTTTTCGTTCCGCTCTCTGTAACGCCGAGGTGAAGCGGATAATCACAAACGCGGTGCAGTATTTCGTATGCTTCTATCATGGTGCGGACGTCGCTGGACTTAACGGAAATCACCGTATCGTAAAAGCCGTACCTTTCAAGTATTGAAACGTGTTTGAGCGCGCTCTTTACCAGCGCCTCGGCTTTGCTTGCCGTATTCTCTATCGTCTTGTCGAGCGAGCCGCCGTTTACGCCCACTCTTATCGGCACTCCGTTGCGCTTGCAAGCGTCCACTACGAATTTTACCTTGGACTCGTCGCCGATGTTCCCGGGATTAAAACGAATTTTATCGAAACCTATATCGGCGCAAGCGACGGCAAGGCGATAATCGAACTGAATATCGGCAACCAGCGGCGCCGAGGTTTTGCCGATTATGTTCTTACACACCTCAACTTCATCTTGCGAGCTCACCGCAATGCGGACTATATCGCAGCCTGCCGCTTCGAGCTCGCGAATCTGGGCGAGCGTGGCTGCGGCGTCGAGCGTGGGCGTGTTTGTCATCGATTGTACGGTAATCGGGCTTCCTCCGCCTATAAACGTGCGTCCGACTTTAATTTTTCTCGTGTTACTCATAGAAACAATCCCAAAATATCAATCACTATTACAAACCCGAACAGTAGCAGCAAACCGACGGTGTGAATAATGTTCTCGACCTTTCTGTTCACTGGCTTGCCGCGCACCCATTCAATCATCGTGAATACGATTTTCGAGCCGTCGAGCGCAGGTATAGGCAGGATATTGAATATCGCGAGGTTAGCGGCAATCAGCGGCAAAAGCACGAGGAAATTTCTCAAATCAGCCATGCCGAACTTTGCCATAGCCCCGACAGTACCCACCGGTCCCGTAATGGACGTGAGCGGTATTCTGCCCGTAATCAATCCTCCGAACGCGGACAGTATCGAAAACGACAGTTTAATAGTATACGGCACGCAATACTTGAAGGCGTACCCCACGCCGCACCTTACCGACGTGTTTATCGGCGAAAAGCCCAACCCTACATAGTTAAGGTCGGTACCGTCGGCAGCCTTACTGATTATTCTCCGCATCGTCACGGTCACCGTCATTTCTTCGCCGTCGCGAGCTATCGTAAGGTCGTAGGTTACGCCCTCCTCCTTAACCTTTACAAGGTCGTCGTAGGTCTTCATTATACCGATTCTCTCGCCGTTTACGGCAACTATTCTGTCGCCCACTCTAAGCTCGGCGCAATAGTTATTTCCCGATTCGTCGGCGTAAAGAGTGTAAACCTCGGGCTGAACGTAGCCCACGGCAACGATGAAAATAAACGAAAAAATAATAGCCGAAACGAAATTGAAAAACGCGCCGGCGGCAAGCACGATAATCCGCTTCCAAGGCTTTTCTTCGGTAAACGAGCGAGGTTTTTCCGCTGCTTCCGCCTTCTCTTTCAACGGGTCGACGCACGGCGGCATAACGGGCTCGGGCGCAATTTCCGGGAACACGGAATCGGGGTCTACGACTTCATCGGCACTTTCATCACCCTCCAAGCCGCTCTCGTCCTCAAACGCGCAATAGCCGCCCAGCGGCACCGCTCGCAAAGAGAACACTTCACCTGTCTTTTTGTTCTTTTTAGAAAATATCTTAGGACCGAAACCCACCGAAAATTCATTGATTTTAAACTTAAAAATCTTGCCGGCAACGTAATGCCCCAGCTCGTGAATGACAATCATCAGCAAAAGGATGATTACGGCTATCAATATAAAAAGAAAATATTTCATCTAATCTCCTAAAGTTTTGTGTAGTCGCGGATAACCTCGCCGTAAACTCGCTTGTGGAGCTCGATTATCTCGCGATAGTCGTCGTATGACGTCGCTTTTTCAGTATCTAGAATATGCGCGACAATGCTCATAATATCCGTAAAACATATTTTGCCGCTTAAAAACAATGCAACCGCCGCTTCATTTGCCGCGTTAAGTATCGCCGGCGCGGTGCCGCCCTCGCGCATCGCAACCTTCGCCAGCTTCGGCATCGGAAAAAGCTCTTCGTTCGGCTCTATGAACGTGATTGGCTTGTCAAACGGATAATTCCCATAACGGGAAGCTACCCTATTTGGATAAGTCAGCGCGAACTGAATAGGCAACGTCATATCCGTGGGGGCAATCTGAGCCACGACGGTACCGTCGTTAAACTCGACCATCGAGTGTATTATGCTTTCCGGTTGAATAATATAATCGATATTCTCGGTGCCGAAAAGCCACCGCGCCTCGATTATTTCAAGTCCCTTGTTCATCATGGTCGCGCTGTCGACTGAAATCTTTTTACCCATCGACCAATTTGGATGTCTGACCGCTTGTTCGGGTGTAACTGCGGAAAGTTCCTCGCGCGTTTTTGCCGAGCGGAACGGACCTCCGCTGGCCGTGAGAACAAGTCGCTTCAAATCCTCTTTTTTACCACCGCCGAGGCACTGAAAAATAGCCGAATGCTCGCTGTCGACCGGCAAAATTTCCACGCGTTTTTTTGCGGCAAGCTCGGTGACGTATTTGCCGCATGCAACAAGCGTTTCCTTGTTTGCAAGCGCAACTCGCTTACCTGCGTTTATCGCCGCGATTACGCCTTTTAACCCGTTCAGCCCCACAACCGACGCGACTACTATGTCGACCGACGGCAGCGAAGCCGCGATTTCCTGAGCTTCCTCGCCGGCAAAAACGTCGCATTTATATCCGATTTCCGCAAGCTCGTTTCCTTTTGTGCAATCCGAAATGCCCACAAACTCCGGGCGAAACTCACGGGCTTGCTTTATAAGACTAACCGCGTCGGTGCCGCAAACAAGCGCACAAACGCGGAAATTGTCACGATATTGCCTGACTACGTCAAGCGTTTGTCTCCCTATCGAGCCGGTGCTTCCGAGTATTGCTACCCCAATCATAGCACCACTCCGAGTATCGTAAAGTAAATGTACAGAAACACGGCGGAAATAATCAACCCGTCTATCCTGTCCATAAAACCACCGTGTCCTTTAAGGAAGTTGCCAAAATCCTTAATTTTGCAGGCGCGTTTTACATATGACGAAATGAGGTCGCCGATTTGACAAAACAGCGAGGTTCCTAAGCCCAACACAAGAAAATGCAGCACGTTAGGCACTGTAGCGTTCATAATCGGGGCGCAACCGAAAACGCCGTTTTGCGCGAGCAAATAAACAATTACGCCTCCAAAGGTTCCGCCCACAAGTCCGCCGATTGCGCCCGAAATAGTTTTTTTAGGGCTAATCTTCGTACACAGTTTGGGTCCCTTTACTGTAGAGCCTACAAAATACGCCATAGTATCTGTGAGCGTCGTGCAAATAAACAACAGCAATATCGCGTTTATAGACTGAGCTCCGAATACCGACAACCCGGTAATATCCGACTTCGCGCCCGGCATAAAGTACGCCAGCCCGAGCGAATAGACCATTATCGTTGTCGGGTAGATCATCACGAAAAGCGTGCTTATCGCGTTGCCAACCTCATACTTTTTATTGCACATGGTAAACACGATGCAGGCGATGAACGTTACCACCAGAACACCGAAAAACGCGGTGATTCCGCCTCGTCCGCGCAAGAACTCACTTACGAGTTTAAATGCAGTGTATCCCAAAACTATGTTGGCGTAGACGAAAATATTGACGGTCTTAGGAAACTTCAACGAAATCGCGCGCGAAAATTCATACGCCGCAACAATCATCAAAAATACTATAAGCGCGTCGTAAAAAATATCGAAAATATAAATTCCCAGCAATATCGGCGCAACGTAAAGCACGGCAATAAAGATTGTCGTTAACGTCCTGATGTGGAAATTGCTCATTTTCTTCTTTTCCGGAGCATTCTCAGGAGCGTTGCTTTCGCCGTTATCAATCGGCGATTGCCCAATATTCTTTTGTTCGGAATTGTCGTTATTGTCTGCCATTTGCGATAACCCTTGCGTAAATAGGTAATTTACTTTTGTATTTGCAATGAGTCCTAAGACTAAACCTTGCCGTAACGGCGCGGACGCATGCGATATTCGTCAACCAGCGCGTCGAACTCTTTTGCCGTAAAATCAGGCCAAAGCGTGTCGGTAAAAAACAGCTCCGAATACGCAGACTGATATAACAGGAAATTACTGAGTCGTTTCTCTCCGCCCGTCCTGATAATCATATCGGGGTCGGGCTGTCCTGCCGTGTACAAATGTTTTTTAATGTTTTCTTCGGAAAAATCTTCGCCGTTTTCTGCAATCAGCCGTGCGGCGCGCGCGATTTCGCTTCTGCCGCCGTAGTTAAGCGCGATATTCAATACACCCTTATCGCCGGACGCGCTGTCGCGCTCGACGGAATTCAGGATTTCAACTACGTCGTTCGGAAAATACTCGCGGTCGCCCAAAACACACAGTTTTACCCCTCTCTCGATGAGCGAAGCGAACATCTTTGCAAAATTCTTTCTTATAAGGTCAATAAGTCCGTCTACCTCGTCCTTGGGGCGAAGCTTGTTTTCGGTGGAAAACGCGTAAAACGTGACGAACTCGACTCCCGCGGAAAACGCATGCTTTGCGATTTTATCCAGAGTTTTCACGCCTGCGCGATGCCCGAGCGACCTTATGAGTCCGCGCTTTTTCGCCCACCTGCCGTTGCCGTCCATTATTACGGCAATGTGCTCCGGCATCGGATTGTTAAATACCGAAACTTCAGACTTCAAGAATTTCGCTTTCCTTTTCTTTTACAAGCGCGTCAACGGAAGCGATGTTCTTATCGAGAATTTTCTGCACTTCCTTTTCGTAAGAAGCAATCTCGTCGTCGGTAATTTGCTTATTTTTGTTAAACGCCTTCAGCTTGTCCATGATGTCGCGGCGAGCGTTTCTCAGCGTGACCTTATAGTCCTCGCCTATCTTCTTCACCTGCTTGCCGAGGTCTCTGCGGCGCTCTTCGGTAAGCTGCGGAAAAACAAGCCTTATAACTTTGCCGTCGTCGGTAGGCGTAATGCCGATATCGGAAGCGGTAATCGCCTTGACAACAGCCTTAATCATGCTGGAATCCCAAAGAGAAATCTGCAAAAGACGAGCTTCGGGCACGGTAATGTTCGCCATCTGATTGAGCGGCGTGAGCGCACCGTAGTAGTCCACGGTAATCTTGTTCAAAATCTGAGGGTTTGCTCTGCCGGCGCGGATAGTATTGAGCTCGCCTTTAAGGTGTTCGACGGTATCCATCAACGAAAGCTCGTATTCCTCGAACGCGTCACCGACCTCGGGTAAATTATAGACCATAAATCCTCCGTAACATTATCTTATTTCGTTCCGCCACGGTTCTCCGCGCCGAAAACGTTTCTGCGAAAAGCCGTATGTTTCAAATCGGAAACAACAACACAATCGCACTATCTTATACATTATACCAAATAACCGAATAATTTACAACTATTATTTGATAGTTGTGCCTATTTTTTCTCCGTGAGCGGCTTTGATAAGTCCGTCTTTCTCGTTCAAGCCGAACGCAACGATAGGCATTTTATTCTCCATGCACAGCGTGAGCGCCGTAAAATCCATAACGTTAAGGTTATGATTTATAATCTCCATATAGGAAATCTCGTCGATTTTCTTGGCGTTCGGGTTAGTTTTGGGGTCGGAATCGTAAACGCCGTCCACGTTCTTTGCCATAAGTAAAACGTCTGCCTTGATTTCAGTGGCTCGCAGCGCGGCACCCGAATCGGTTGAGAAATACGGATTGCCCGTGCCGCAAGCGAAAATCACGACACGTCCGCACTCGAAGTGACGTAGCGCCTTTCTCAGAATAAACGGCTCGGCAACCGACGGAATGGACAGTGCGGTCTGCACTCTGACGGGCACGCCCTTCTGCTCGATTGCGTCCTGAAGCGCAAGCGCGTTCATTATGGTCGCAATCATGCCCATGTGGTCGGCAGTCACCCTGTCCATATTGGTGCCCTGTCTGCCGCGCCAGAAATTGCCGCCGCCGACAACAATACCTATTTCTATGCCGTCGTTATGGAGTGCAACCACCTGCGAAACAATATGCTCTACGGTCGCGGAATCGATACCCACGCCGGCTTCTCCGGCAAGCGCTTCTCCGCTGATTTTCAAAAGAACTCTCTTATACATTATTCAATCCTCCCGGCACACGCTTTTCAAAAAAATAGGAACACCAAAACAAGTGTTCCTATTCTCTTTTAAGCCGATTAACCGATTATTTATTGGTCATCTTAGCGATTTCTTCGGCAAAGTTCTCGTTCTTTTTCTCAAGACCCTCGCCCATGACCATACGCTCGAAGCCCACGATTTTGGCGGTCGCACCGACTTTTTTAGCGACTGCGGCAAGGTACTGCGCGGTAGTCACGGTGTTGTCGATGACAAACTCCTGGTCGTTAAGGCAAATTTCCTTATAGAACTTGTTAATTCTGCCGTCAAGCATCTTCTCGACGATTTGCTCGGGCTTGTTTGCGTTCTTGGGGTCGTTTTTGATTTGCGTTCTGAGAATGCTCTTCTCGTGCTCGACTTCCTCGGCGGGAACCTGGCACTCGCAAACGTACTTCGGCGAGAACGCCGCTACATGCATAGCGATGTTGTGGCAAGCTGCGATAAACTCGGCGTTGTCGGCAACGTCCTTATCGGTTTCAACTTCGACGAGAACGCCGATTTTGCCGCCCATGTGAATGTAGGTTTCGGCAACGCCGTTCACGGTCTTACGGACAAAACGACGGATAGCAATCTTTTCGCCGATTTTTGCGGTTGCATTGTTTACTGCTTCCAGAACGGTGCCATCTGCGGTCTTTTCCGCGAGCAGAGCGTCGACGTCGGCAGGATTAGCCTCGACAACTATCTTTGCTGCTTCGCCTGCAAGGTTAAGGAAATCGTCGGTCTTTGCGACGAAGTCGGACTCGCAGTTGACCTCGACGAGAGCCGCGGTCTTTCTGTCTGCGGAAACGTAAGCCGCGACAGCGCCCTCGGAAGCGATACGGGACGCTTTCTTGGCTGCGACAGCCACGCCGCGTTCTCTCAGAATTTCGGTTGCTTTATCCATATCTCCGTTGGCGGCTTCAAGCGCTTTCTTGCAATCCATCATGCCGGCACCGGTTTGCGCACGCAATGCTGCGGCGTCTTTAGCGGTAATTGCCATAATTATTTTCTCCTGATACAATATAATTGACCGAAAAAAGTGCGGTATTTGAATTAGCACTTTT